>Ga0308172_1000059_pt1 | contig 256260 bp, 235 predicted proteins | sample PhyGR2_FD_202134 | JGI IMG/M metagenome (GOLD analysis project Ga0308172, IMG submission 202134) | Phyllosphere microbial communities from UC Gill Tract Community Farm, Albany, California, United States - DLSLSG.R2 | ecosystem: Host-associated > Plants > Phyllosphere > Unclassified | place... | reverse complement strand
AGTTTCTTGCTTAGCAAGGCGATACCTTGACACGTTTGACCCTGGCGATTGATGCCATGGGCGGGGACTTCGGTCCCTGCGTGACAGTGCCTGCAGCATTGCAGGCACTGGCCTCTCATTCGGAACTATTCCTTCTTCTGGTCGGACATCCCGACACTCTCATGCCATTGCTTGCCAAAGCGGATTCCTCCCTGATGGGGCGTTTGCAGGTTATCCCTGCCGAATCGGTTATTGCAAGTGATGCGCGGCCCGCTCAGGCCATCCGCAACAGTCGCGGCAGCTCAATGCGTGTGGCGCTGGAGATGGTGAAAGAGGGACGTGCCCAGGCCTGTATCAGCGCCGGTAATACCGGTGCTCTGATGGGGCTGTCGACACTCTTATTAAAACCGCTGGACGGCATTAAGCGTCCGGCGCTGATGTCCGTTTTGCCGCATCAGCAGCAGGGTAAAACGGTGGTACTCGATCTGGGCGCGAATGTGAACTCAGACAGTACGATGCTGGTGCAGTTTGCCGTGATGGGTTCCGTGATGGCCGAGTATGTTCTGGGGATTTCGCAGCCCCGTGTTGCACTGCTCAACATCGGTCATGAAGAGACCAAAGGGCTGGAAACAATCCGTGACGCCGCGGTTATGCTGCGAGAATCACCGCACATCAACTATATTGGTTACCTCGAAGGTAACGAGCTGTTGACCGGTAAAACCGATGTCATGGTCTGTGACGGTTTTGTCGGGAACGTCACGCTGAAGACGATGGAAGGCGTGGTAAGAATGTTTCTTTCTCTGCTGAAGTCATCAGGGGAAGGCAAAAAACGGTCATGGTGGCTTCAGTTGCTGGGGCGCTGGGTTCAGAAACGTCTGGCGAAGCGCTTCGGGCATCTCAACCCCGACCAGTACAATGGCGCTTGTCTGTTAGGATTGCGCGGAACAGTGATCAAGAGTCACGGCGCAGCAAATCAACACGCCTTCGCCGTGGCGATAGAACAGGCAGAGCAGGCGGTGAGGCAGCAAATTCCCGAACGAATTGCTGCGCGCCTTGATGCTGTATTAGCCAGGAGTGACAAAGCCTAGATGTATACCAAAATTATCGGTACGGGCAGTTATCTGCCCAGCCAGGTTCGCACCAATGCCGATCTGGAAAAAATGGTGGAGACGTCGGACGAGTGGATTGTTACCCGTACCGGCATCCGCGAGCGTCGCATTGCTGCACCTGACGAAACCGTCGCCACCATGGGATTCAGCGCCGCTCAGCGCGCGCTGGAAATGGCCGGCATTGAGGCAAACGACGTTGGGCTGATCATTGTCGCCACAACCTCTTCCAGCCATGCTTTTCCCAGCTCCGCCTGCATGATCCAGCAAATGCTGGAGATCAAAGACTGCGCAGCGTTTGACCTTGCGGCCGCCTGCGCCGGTTTCACCTATGCACTGAGCGTGGCCGATCAATACATCAAAAATGGCGCCGTAAAACATGCGCTGGTGATTGGTGCTGATGTGCTGGCGCGTGCGCTGGATCCGGAAGATCGCGGCACCATCATCCTGTTCGGTGATGGTGCGGGTGCGGTTGTGCTGGGCCAGAGCGAAGAGCAGGGTATCATCTCTACCCATCTGCACGCCGACGGTCGCTATTCGCAGCTGCTGACCCTGCCTTACCAGGATCGCGCGCATCAGGACCAGCCTGCCTATGTCACCATGGCGGGCAACGAAGTCTTTAAGGTCGCCGTAACCGAGCTGGCCCACATCGTTGACGAAACGCTGCAGGTCAATAATCTCGATCGTGAAATGCTGGACTGGCTGGTGCCGCATCAGGCTAACCTGCGCATCATCAGCGCCACCGCGAAAAAACTCGGCATGACCATGGATAAAGTGGTCGTCACACTGGATCGCCACGGCAACACCTCTGCCGCCTCGGTGCCAAGCGCACTGGATGAAGCGGTTCGTGATGGCCGCATCAAACCCGGACACCTTATTCTGCTGGAAGCCTTTGGTGGTGGATTCACCTGGGGTTCTGCGCTGGTTCGCTTTTGATTGACAGGAACGAAAGATGACGCAAATTGCATTTGTTTTTCCCGGTCAGGGTTCACAGACCGTGGGCATGCTGGCTGAATTAGCAGCCACTTATCCGCAGGTTGAAGAGACCTTCCGCGAAGCTTCTGATGCGCTGGGATACGATCTGTGGCAGTTAGTCAGTCAGGGTCCGGCTGAAGAGCTGAACAAAACCTGGCAGACTCAGCCAGCGCTGCTGGCCGCCTCCGTGGCTATCTACCGTGTCTGGCAGGCGCAGGGCGGCGAACAACCCGTTCTGATGGCCGGTCACAGCCTGGGTGAGTACTCGGCACTGGTGTGTGCGGGCGTGCTCAACTTCGCTGACGCGGTGAAACTGGTTGAACTGCGCGGCAAACTGATGCAGGAAGCGGTGCCGGAAGGCACGGGCGCAATGCAGGCGATTATTGGCCTGGATGACGCCGCTATCCGTCAGGCCTGTGAAGAGAGTGCTCAGGGCCAGGTTGTTTCGCCGGTAAACTTCAACTCGCCGGGCCAGGTGGTCATTGCGGGTAACAAAGAAGCCGTTGAACGTGCGGGCGCGGCCTGTAAAGCAGCGGGTGCCAAGCGTGCCTTACCGCTGCCGGTCAGCGTGCCTTCCCACTGTGCACTGATGAAGCCCGCTGCCGACAAACTGGCGGTGGCGCTTGAAGGCATAACGTTTAATCCGCCTGCGGTGCCGGTCATTAATAATGTCGATGTCAAAGCAGAATCCGACGCGTCGGCTATCCGCCATGCGCTGGTTCGTCAGCTTTACAGCCCGGTTCGCTGGACCGAGAGCGTGGAAGCGATGGCAGCACAGGGCGTGACACACCTGCTGGAGATGGGTCCGGGCAAAGTCCTGACCGGTCTGACCAAACGCATTGTCGATACCCTGACCGCTGCTGCCGTGAACGATACGGCTTCACTGAACGCTGCACTCGGAAAGGAATAAGAGGAAAATCATGAGCTTTGAAGGTAAAGTTGCGCTGGTTACCGGCGCGAGTCGCGGCATTGGTCGTGCGATTGCAGAAACCCTGGTGGCACGCGGTGCCAGAGTCGTCGGAACTGCAACCAGCCAGAGTGGCGCCGACGCCATCAGTGCTTACCTTGGCGACAAGGGCAAGGGCCTGTTACTGAATGTGACTGACGCTGACTCCATTAACAGCGTTTTAGAGAATATTCGCGCTGAATTTGGCGAAGTGGATATTTTAGTCAATAATGCAGGCATTACGCGTGACAATCTTCTCATGCGCATGAAGGACGATGAGTGGCAGGATATCCTGGATACTAACCTCACATCGGTATTCCGCCTTTCTAAGGCGGTTCTGCGTGCCATGATGAAAAAGCGCGTGGGCCGTATCATCACCATTGGTTCCGTTGTCGGCACCATGGGTAACGCGGGCCAGGCAAACTACGCAGCAGCAAAAGCGGGTTTGATTGGCTTTAGCAAATCACTGGCGCGCGAAATCGCGTCACGTGGCATTACCGTCAACGTCGTGGCTCCAGGCTTTATTGAGACTGACATGACGCGGGCACTGAACGAAGATCAACGTTCCGGTATTTTGGCGGAAGTGCCTGCGGGTCGCTTAGGCGATGCTCAGGAAATCGCCAATGCTGTGGCATTTTTAGCCTCTGACGAAGCAGCCTACATCACAGGTGAAACGCTGCACGTCAATGGCGGAATGTACATGGTCTGATAAATCACGAAATCATTTGCTTTATTTGCGGTTAAAACCGCAAAATAACGCAAAATCGTGGTTCGACCAGCCGGGATTTTGTTGCATCTTTTTCACCATTTTATACACTACGAAAACCATCGCGAAAGCGAGTTTTGATAGGAAATTAAATAGTATGAGCGATATCGAACAACGCGTTAAGAAAATCATCAGTGAGCAGCTGGGTGTGAAAGAGGAAGAAGTCACCAACTCTGCATCTTTCGTAGAAGACCTGGGTGCCGATTCTCTTGATACCGTTGAGCTGGTGATGGCTCTGGAAGAAGAGTTTGATACTGAGATTCCAGACGAAGAAGCTGAGAAAATCACTACCGTTCAGGCAGCGATCGACTATATCAATAGCCATAAAGGCTAATGAATATCTTCAGGCGGTCGCTCGACCGCCTGATTTTTTTGTTTGTCCCACATAGTTCCCTATTTCCCCTCCCTGGAGGACGAACGTGTCTAAGCGTCGTGTAGTTGTGACTGGTCTTGGCATGTTGTCTCCTGTCGGCAATACCGTAGAGTCTACCTGGAGTGCTCTCCTTGCCGGTCAGAGCGGCATTACCCTGATCGACCATTTTGATACCAGTGCTTATGCAACCCGTTTTGCAGGTCTGGTAAGAGATTTTAATTGTGATGATTTCATCTCGCGCAAAGATCAGCGCAAGATGGACGAATTCATCCAATACGGCATCGTGGCTGGTATTCAGGCCATGCAGGACAGCGGTCTGGTTGTGACCGAGGAAAATGCAGGCCGTATGGGCGCAGCGATTGGCTCCGGCATCGGTGGCCTGGGTCTGATTGAAGAGAATCATACCTCCCTGGTCAACGGCGGCCCACGCAAAATCAGTCCATTCTTTGTGCCTTCAACCATCGTTAACATGGTGGCGGGTCATCTCACCATCATGTATGGCCTGAAAGGTCCGAGCATCTCTATTGCGACAGCCTGTACCTCTGGCGTCCACAACATCGGTCATGCTGCACGTATCATCGCCTATAACGATGCTGACGTGATGCTGGCAGGTGGCACAGAGAAAGCCAGTACGCCACTGGGCGTAGGCGGTTTTGGTGCTGCACGTGCGCTCTCAACCCGTAACGATAACCCGCAGGCGGCAAGCCGTCCTTGGGATAAAGATCGTGACGGTTTTGTGCTGGGCGACGGTGCCGGTATCGTGGTGCTGGAAGAGTATGAACACGCGAAAAAACGCGGCGCGAAGATCTATGCAGAAATTGTCGGTTTCGGCATGAGCAGTGACGCTTACCACATGACATCACCACCGGAAAACGGTTCAGGTGCGGCGGCAGCGATGGTCAACGCGCTGCGTGACGCTCAGCTGGATCCGGCGCAGATTGGCTACGTTAACGCGCACGGCACGTCAACGCCGGCCGGTGACAAAGCGGAAGCGCAGGCGGTGAAATCCGTGTTTGGTGCGGCGGCACAGAGCGTGATGGTCAGCTCGACCAAGTCGATGACCGGTCACCTGCTGGGTGCGGCAGGCGCGGTGGAGGCGATCTACTCGATTCTGGCGCTGCGCGATCAGGCGATTCCACCGACCATCAATCTCGACAATCCGGATGAAGGCTGCGATCTCGACTTCGTGCCTCATACTGCACGTCAGGTTACCGGCCTGGAATACACGCTGTGTAACTCCTTCGGCTTTGGCGGAACCAACGGTTCGTTGATTTTCCGTAAAGTGTAATCGGTGTTGATGCGTAAAAAGGCCCGCGATGCGGGCCTTTTTTTATCCTGCAGAATGCGCTGAAATCTCACATCATACCCGGGAGAGAACGATGTGGATTAACGGTATCAAACAATCAACGCTGGCAGCGAGCGATCGTGGCCTGCAGTTTGGCGATGGCTGCTTTACCACTGCGGCTGTGCGTCAGGGTAACATTCAGCTGCTGGAGAGCCATATTCAGCGTCTGAGGCAGGGTTGCGAACGGCTATGGATCAGCGGCATTGACTGGCATCAACTTGAGGCAGAGATGAAACAGGCCGCGCAGGGGCAGGAGCAGGCCGTTCTGAAAGTGATTATCAGCGCCGGTAGCGGCGGACGCGGATACAGCCGGCAGGGCTGCGCTGAACCCACACGGATTGTTTCGCTCGCGCCCTGGCCGCACCATTACGCCACGTTGCAGCAGCGCGGTGTGTCACTCAGTCGCAGTCCGGTGCGTCTGGCGCGTAATCCTCTGTTTGCCGGTATCAAACATCTTAATCGCCTGGAGCAGGTGCTGATCAGGGCTCATCTTGACCAGACAGACGCCGACGAGGCGCTGGTGCTTGACACTGAAGGTTGGGTGGTGGAATGCTGTGCGGCCAATTTATTCTGGCGTCAGGGGACGCAGATTTACACCCCCGATCTGTCAGAATCGGGCGTGGATGGCATTATGCGGCGGAGTCTGATGGCACAACTCGCGGCGGCAGGCCAGGCTTGCCAGGTCATAAAAAGCGAACCGGCGCAGCTGCTGGCCGCTGATGAAGTGGTGATATGTAATGCGCTGATGCCGGTTCTGCCGGTCCGACAGATAGAAGCGACGCACTTTACTGAACGCTCGCTGTTTAATCAGCTGCTCGCAAGCTGTGAAAAGATAATGGATACATCATGAGTCGAAGCAAAAAAATTCTCGCCGCTCTGCTGGCGATAGTGGGTCTCGCCGCAGTAGTCAGTTACTGGCAGGTTAAGCAGTTTGCGGCCACCCCTTTAACACTGCATCAGGAAACGATCTACACGCTGCCTGCCGGAACGGGGCGGGTAGCGCTTGAAGCGCAGCTGGAAGAGCAGAAGATCATACCGCAGAGCATCTGGTTCGGTGCGCTGCTGCGACTGGAGCCGGAACTGGCGACGTTTAAGGCGGGCACCTATCGCCTTGAGCCGACGATGACCGTACGTTCACTGTTACAGCTGCTGGCCAGCGGTAAAGAAGCACAGTTCCCGTTGCGGTTCGTGGAAGGCCAGCGGCTGAAAGAGTGGCTGGGTGAACTGCGAAAGGCACCCTATATCCGGCATACGCTGAAGGACGATCAGTTCGCTACCGTTGCCAGCGCGCTTAATGTGCCCCCGGACCAGCTGGAGGGCAACTTCTTTCCCGATACCTGGCTCTACACGGCGAATACGACCGATATTTCGCTGCTGCAGCGTGCGCATGAGCGGATGAAAAAAACCATTGAGGAAGTGTGGCAGGGCCGGGCAGACAATCTGCCCTATAAAACGCCACAGGATCTGGTCACGATGGCCTCTATTATTGAAAAAGAGACCGCCGTCAGCGCCGAGCGTGCGCGGGTTGCATCAGTCTTTATCAATCGTCTGCGTACGGGGATGCGACTCCAGACCGATCCCACGGTGATCTATGGCATGGGCGACAGCTACACCGGTACGCTGACCCGCAAAGATCTTGAGACGGCCAGCAGTTACAATACCTATATGATTAACGGTCTGCCGCCTGGCCCGATCGCTATACCGGGCAAAGCCTCGCTGCAGGCAGCGGCCCATCCCGAAAAAACGAACTATCTCTACTTTGTGGCGGATGGCAAGGGCGGGCATACCTTTACCACGAATCTTGCCAGCCATAATAAGGCGGTGCAGGTCTACCGGCAGACGCTTAAGGAAAAAAATGGACAGTAAGTTTATCGTCATTGAAGGCCTGGAAGGCGCCGGAAAAACCACCGCGCGCGACGCTATCGTCGCCACGCTGCGCGCCCGGGGCATCACCGATCTGGTCTTTACCCGGGAACCCGGCGGCACGCCGCTGGCGGAACAGTTGCGGGTGCTGGTCAAGCAGGGGATTGAGGGGGAACAGGTTACCGATAAAGCGGAACTGCTGATGCTCTACGCTGCACGGGTCCAGCTGGTGGAAACCGTGATCAAACCGGCGCTGGCGCGCGGGGCCTGGGTGATTGGCGATCGTCACGATCTCTCCTCTCAGGCTTATCAGGGGGGCGGACGGGGACTCGACAGCGATCTGATGCAGACGCTGCGCAGTGCGGTACTCGGCGACTTCCGTCCGGATCTGACGCTCTATCTGGATGTGACACCTGAGATCGGTCTGCAGCGCGCCCGGGCACGCGGTGAACTGGACCGCATTGAGCAGGAGTCGCTGCGCTTCTTCGAACGCACCCGGGCGCGCTATCTGGCGCTGGCAGCAGCGGATCCCACCATCCTCACGATTGATGCCACACAGGCGCTGCCTGATGTGACAGTGTCACTTAGGGCGGCACTGGATACGTGGCTGGCGGAGCAGGCGTGATGAACTGGTATCCGTGGCTGAACCAGCCCTATCGCCAGATCATCAGCCAGCATCAGGAGAATCGCGCTCACCATGCGCTGATGATCCACGCAATGACGGGCATGGGCGATGAGGCGCTGGTCTGGGGAATGAGCCGCTGGCTGATGTGCCAGCAGCCGGATGGCCTGAAAAGTTGCGGCCAGTGCCACGGTTGCCAGCTGATGCAGGCTAATACACACCCGGACTGGTACCGGCTTGAGGCGGAGAAAGGTAAATCCACGCTGGGCATTGATGCAGTGCGGCAGGTGACCGAAAAAATGTACCACTTTGGTCAGCAGGGGGGGGCAAAAGTCGTCTGGCTGCCGGATGCGGCACAGCTTTCGGAAGCGGCGGCCAACGCCCTGCTGAAGACGCTGGAAGAGCCGCCCGCTAACAGCTGGTTCTTCCTCAGCAGCCGCGATCCGTCACGGCTGCTGGCAACGCTGCGCAGTCGCTGCATGACGCTGCACCTGACGCCACCGGATGAAGGGCAGAGCCTGCTCTGGCTCAGGAAGCACGCCTCCCAGGATGAAGCGATGCTGCTGGCGGCGTTACGCCTGAGCGCGGGCGCGCCCGGTGCAGCGCTGAGCCTGCTGGATACCGGGCCGTGGCAGGCCAGACAGACGCTCTGCAACGCGCTGCCTGCGGCGTTGCAGCATGACATCCTGCAACTGCTGCCTGTGCTGAATGCCGACGACGCGGCAGCACGTATTGGCTGGCTGATTTCATTGCTGCTGGACGCCATGAAATGGCAGCAGAATGCGGCGCAGTGGCTGAGCAACATCGATCGCCAGGATGTGGTGGCCTTACTGGCCAGCCACTTTTCAGCCAGCGCGCTCAACAGCACGGCCCTGACCTGGATGCGTTGCCGTGAACAGCTACTGCATGTGGCGTCAGTCAACCGTGAATTATTGCTGACCGATCAGCTCCTGAGCTGGGCAGATAACCAGAAGCCCGCCCTGATCGGCTAAATCACTCTGAGAGTCTTTATGTTTATTGTCGATTCCCATTGCCATCTTGATGGCCTGGATTATGAAAAGAACCACCGTGACCTGGATGACGTCCTCGCCAAAGCGGCGGCACGTGATGTGAAATTTATGCTGGCCATCGCCACCACGCTGCCGGGTTTTCATACCCTGAAACAGCTGGTGGGGGAGCGAAAAAACATTGCGCTCTCCTGCGGCGTCCATCCGCTGAATCAGGAAGAGGCGTACGATGTTGAAGAGTTTCGCCGGCTCGCTGCCGATCCCCGCGTGGTCGCGCTGGGTGAAACCGGGCTGGATTATCACTACCAGCCAGAGACCCGGGAGCAGCAGCAGCGCTCGTTCCGGGAACATATCCGTACCGGTATTGCGCTGAACAAACCGATTATTGTTCACACCCGCGATGCGCGTGACGATACGCTGGCGATCCTGCGGGAAGAGCAGGTTGAGCGCTGTGGCGGGGTGCTGCACTGCTTCACAGAGGATCAGCCCACCGCGGCTAAACTGCTGGATATGGGCTTCTACATCTCCTTCTCCGGTATCGTTACCTTCCGTAATGCCGAACAGTTACGTGAGGCGGCACGCTATGTACCGCTGGACCGGATGCTGGTCGAAACCGACTCGCCGTATCTGGCCCCGGTGCCTTATCGTGGTAAAGAGAATCAGCCCGCCTACACGCGCGACGTTGCCGACTATCTGGCCGTGCTGAAAGGGGTCGATATTGAAACCCTGGCGGAGGCAACCACCCGCAACTTCTCGTCACTGTTTCATATCCCAATGAGCCAGCTGGGTGCCTGAGTCGGCCGGTTTATTTTAGTCTCTGTAATTAATCTGTAATCTTCCCGGATGACCCTGTTTTTCTGAACAGGGTCAGTTTTTTATCGCCAGTAACAGACGCAGATCAGTCAGAAATTTCGCAAAGTGCTCCGCTCTGATCGTCGAAACGTGATAGCCGTCAAAGTAAAAAATCAGTAATTATTTTACCCTTCGTAATAAATCAAAAGGCGGTTACCGCCAGCCCGGTAAAGAATCCTCCCTCTTTACCACGCGCACTGCGCAAATATGCACTCATACTCAGGAGCTTTACGCTATGTTCAAAAATGCTTTTGCCAACCTTCAAAAGGTCGGTAAATCGCTGATGCTGCCGGTATCGGTTCTGCCGATTGCCGGGATTTTATTAGGGGTCGGTTCAGCTAATTTCAGCTGGTTACCTGCAGTAGTTTCGCATGTGATGGCAGAAGCGGGCGGCTCGGTGTTCGCCAATATGCCGCTGATTTTTGCGATTGGTGTGGCGCTGGGCTTTACCAACAATGACGGCGTTTCCGCGCTGGCCGCTGTGGTCGCGTATGGCATCATGGTGAAAACCATGGCAGTCGTGGCGCCGCTGGTTCTGCATCTGCCGGCGGCAGAGATCGAGGCTAAACACCTTGCTGACACCGGGGTGCTGGGCGGGATTATCGCCGGCTCTATTGCCGCCTACATGTTTAACCGTTTTTATCGCATTAAGTTACCTGAATATCTGGGCTTCTTTGCCGGTAAGCGTTTTGTGCCGATTATCTCTGGTCTGGCGGCGATTATCCTGGGCGTGCTGCTCTCCTTTATCTGGCCACCGGTGGGTGCCGCGATTCAGGAGTTCTCACAGTGGGCGGCTTATCAGAACCCGGTTGTGGCCTTTGGTATCTATGGTGTTGTAGAACGTGCTCTGGTGCCGTTTGGTCTGCATCACATCTGGAACGTGCCTTTCCAGATGCAGATTGGCGAATACACCAACGCTGCTGGTCAGGTGTTCCATGGCGATATCCCACGCTACATGGCGGGTGACCCGACTGCCGGTAAACTCTCAGGCGGCTTCCTGTTCAAAATGTACGGCCTGCCAGCCGCTGCGATTGCTATCTGGCACTCCGCGAAACCGGAAAACCGCGCCAAAGTCGGCGGCATCATGATCTCTGCTGCGCTGACTTCGTTCCTGACCGGTATCACCGAACCGATTGAATTCTCATTTATGTTCGTTGCGCCAATCCTGTATGTGATCCATGCAATTCTGGCGGGCCTGGCGTTCCCAATCTGTATCCTGCTGGGTATGCGTGATGGCACCAGCTTCTCACACGGTCTGATCGACTTTATCGTGCTGAGCGGCAACAGCAGCAAAATCTGGCTGTTCCCGATTATCGGTATCATCTACGGTCTGGTGTACTACACCCTGTTCCGCGTACTGATCGCTAAGCTGAACCTGAAAACGCCTGGCCGTGAAGAGAGCAGCAGCAGCGAGCAATCTTCTGCGACCGGCACGGAGATGGCTGGCAAACTGGTTGCCGCGTTTGGCGGTAAAGAGAACATCACCAACCTGGATGCCTGTATCACCCGTCTGCGCGTCAGCGTGGCCGATGTGGCGAAAGTGGATCAGTCAGAACTGAAAAACCTCGGCGCCCGCGGCGTGGTGGTGGCTGGTTCAGGTGTGCAGGCCATTTTCGGCACCAGGTCCGATAACCTGAAAACCGATATGGATGATTACATCCGTAGCATGTAATGATGCACGCTGATGAGAAAGCCCCGCACTGCGGGGCTTTTTTTTATTACCACTCAGAGATAAACCCGCAGATACTCGGTCAGACAGAGCAGCGCCATCGCCTGACCGTAAGGCATTGAGGTCAGGGGAATGTTGCGGTAATCATTGAGATCGCTGCTCATCGCGGTGCCAAACGAAACCTTTTTCAGCTCGCCATCATCATCAATGTTGGCAATCACACCACGCAGTGCTTTTTCAGCGACCTCACGATATTCAGCGGGCAGATAACGTTTACGGACGCCTTTCAGGATCCCATAGGCAAAGCCAGCCGTGGCAGAGGCTTCCGGATAACTGTGCGGGTCATCGAGCAGGGTGTGCCATAATCCACTGCTGTGCTGACAGGCGCTGAGTGCCCTGACCTGGCTTTCCAGCACCTGCTGCAGAAAACGGCGGGTGGCGTGATGCTCAGGCCAGTTCATCATCTCCAGAAAGTCGGGAATCACTATCGTCACCCAGCTGTTGCCACGGGCCCAGCGCGCATTCGCGAAGTGATGGCGGCCGTCAAAGTTCCAGCCGTGAAACCACAAGCCGGTCTCGCGATCCATCAGATACTGGGTATGAAGCAGGAACTGATAAACCGCTTCCTCAATCCACGCGTCGCGCTTCAGCAGCTGCCCGATTTTGGCCAGCGCCATCACGCTCATCATGAGCGTATCGTCCCAGAGTTGCTGTCTGTTTTCGCTGTTATAGACAATGTGCTGCAGGCCACCCTGTTCGGTGCGTGGCATCTCATACATGACCCATTCCGCCCAGCGCTCAAGTACCGGCTTCCAGACCGGATTACCGGTCTCCTCATAGCGATAAGCCAGAGTCAGAAAAGGACAGACCGTATTGACATTTTTGGTCGGCGTCCCTTCCGCCAGCCGCTGCGAAAACCACGTATCGATAATCGACAGCGTCTGCTCATCACCGGTCTGCTGGTAGTAGTGCAGCATCCCATAGAGACCAACGCCGTGAGTCCACTCCCAGCCTGCCCAGCCTTTGGTATCAATCACCCGGCCATCATCCAGCCGCAGCAAAAATTCGCCGGTTTCATCGGTGATGTTAATCAGATTTTGTGTCAGCTTCTCAATCAGCTGTACCAGTTCACGGCGTGGCAGCAGATACTCAGGCTGGCGCAGCAGCGGACTCTGTTTAACGGGAAAGAGCATCATGATTTATTCCTGTTTAAGGTCGGGTTTAAAGAAGGGGAGATCAGAGAGGGGGCCGGGAGTTTGCCGGGAGCGGGCTTGTTACGATTGAGGAAGCCAATATTATTGTTACCCCACAGATTCTCATAGGGCATGCCCGCCAGCGTTTCAACGATCCTGCGCGCGTCCGGGGTGAGACTTTCCGGCACGATACGGCCCGCTTCGCGCATTTTCTGCGTTTCCTGACGCAGCACAGTATGGGTATGCAGATTCAGCCTGAAGCGCAGTGACACCATAAAGCCGCAGGCCAGAACGGCGACGGTGCCGATGCTCAGAATTGCCAGGATAGTGTGGCTGACCCCGGGTAACTGCGTCGGCTGACCTGACACAAAGCCCGAGAGTTGCAGAATGATGCCAACCAGCATCACCGCACCCGCCTGCGACGCTTTCCGCGTCAGCGTCATGATGCCGGCAAAAATCCCTTCCCGTCGCTGACCGGTGATCACCTCATCCACGTCGGCGATATAGGTGTAGGTGTTCCACGGCACATAATTGATGCCGCCACGTCCCAGCCCAGCCAGGGCAGAGACGGCGAGCAGCAGTGACAGGTTGTCGTTCAGGCCGGCATACCACAATCCGGCATAGGAGAGCGCGGCCAGGGCGAACAGGAGAGCCACCATACGGTAGGCGGGTGCAGGACCAAGACGGATGCAAAGCGGGATCATCACCATTACCGCGATGAACTGGAGCACCGCCATCGTGCCCATCAGGTTTGAGGCGACCTGGGCGCTCTGCATCAGCACAAATACCACATACCAGGTAAAGACGGCATTAAAGATATCCTGAGCTATATAGCCACCGAGATACATGCCCAGGTGCTGGCGGAAGATGCGGATGCGCAGGGTAGAAGCCAGCTCCACATAGAGCCGTTTCAGGCTCTGCCGGAGCGTCAGTTGCTGTTTTTCCAGCCCGGCCCGGCGCGACTCCGCGGAAAAATCATCAGGATGACGCTCCCAGGTAAAACACCACACCAGGGTCAGCACCAGCGCACAGATGACGGAGAAGACCAGACTGGCGTAGAAAAAGGAGAGAGGGTTATCTTTCCCCAGCCAGCCCAGCAAAAAGCCAGGCAAAAACGCCGCCAGTATGGCCGACAACTGTGCCAGCCCGATGCGCGCACCCGAAAAGTGCGTTTTTTGTCTGAAATCGTCCGTCATTTCCGGGACCAGCGTTTCATAGGGCACCAGGATCATGGTGTAGACGATGTCAAACAGCAGATAAGTGGAGAGATACCACCAGAAACTCATGTCGCTGACCCACATCAGGCTGTAACTGAACACCGCTGGAATGCCCAGAAGGATAAAGAATCTGCGGCGGCCAAAGCGTTTACCCAGTCGGGTAGAGCCGAAGTTATCGGTGATAAACCCCATCAGTGGACTGACTACCGCATCCAGAACGCGGGCGGCGGCAAAAATCAGCGTGGCCTGAATCGGAGTCAATCCACAAAAGGTGGTGTAAAAATAGAGCAACCAGGCGGCAGTCAGTGCCGTCGTGCCGGCTCCAAGAAAATCTCCAGAACCATAGGCCAGATAGTGGCCCGGACCAATTTTACGTGAGCGCATAGCAGAGGCTCCTTGAGGTTGTATGGCGGTTAACTCTGGTGACGCCGGACATCTCAACCGGACTGGTTAGCAAAGTAGAACTGACCGGAGGGGTAAACCTTCGCGATTTGGCAAGGGATGGCGCCAGGATGGCAACCAGATGAAGAAAAGGGGGGTGAAACTCTTATTTATGAAACAGCATTTCATTTTTATAATGAGGCGGTGGTCAGCAGGACCGTCAAAACGGCATACTGGCTTTGAAGATAGCGCGCTGCTGCAAAGGCAGGCTAACAAAACAAGAAAAGTGGCACCGAGGTTGAAAGAAAACAAATTTCTCCCTCATACTGCTTGATTACGACGCATGCTAAAGGAATTGCACCATGGCTGAAGAAACCATTTTTAGTAAAATTATCCGCCGCGAAATCCCCGCTGATGTGGTTTATCAGGATGAGCTGGTCACTGCCTTCCGCGACATTTCGCCCAAAGCCCCGACCCATATCCTGATCGTGCCGAATGTACTGATCCCGACGGTCAACGAGGCGGAAGCGGCGCATGAGCATGCGCTGGGCCGCATGTTTACCACCGCGGCGAAAATCGCCCGTCAGGAAGGTATCGATCAGAATGGTTATCGGCTGATTGTGAACTGCAATCAACATGGGGGTCAGGAGGTTTATCATATTCACATGCATCTGCTGGGTGGCGAGCCGCTGGGCCCGATGCTTTCAAACTGAACTGACAACGGAAACGTGCTATGCGATCCTGGCTGACTGGCCTGCCGATCCTGCTCTGCCTGACGGCCTGTAGCAGTGACAAACCGATGATCAATACCTCGCAGTCGCTGGTGATGGAGTCCTCTGTGCTGTCGGCAGGGATCATCACCGATGAGCCGACGCTGGATGAGAACGATGGACTGAAACGCGCCACCAGCGTGCTCTATAATCAGCGCGAAACCCCGGTCATTGTGCACTATCGTTACTACTGGTATGACGACAAGGGGCTGGAAATCACCCCGCAGGAACCGGCGCAGACCGTCACCGTTCCGGCACAGGGGAGCATTGTCGCCACATCGCAACTGGGTAACCTGACTGCCAGCAAGGTTCGTCTCTATCTCTATCTTTAAGGATTTTCGACGTGATACGCAGTATTAATCGTACCGGAGCGCTCCTGATGGCGCTCATTCTCACCGGCTGTGTAGTAAAACAGCAGCAGCCCGCCACGGTTGAACCGACCCAGCCTTCTGAGCCGGTGCAGCCCGTTCCGCAACCTGAACCGGTGCCACAACCGCAGCCACAGCCGGTGCCGCAGCCGCCGAAGCTGGTGACAATCAACTGGGACGCCAGCGTTCAGCCGCTGGTGGCGCAGATGCTGCAGGCGACCAGCGCCGAGCCAGGCAGCGTGCTGCTGGTGGATCGGATTAAAAACAGCACCAACGGATCGCTGCAAAGCGAGAAAGCCACCGCGGCGATCCAGAATGCGCTGAACAACAACGGCAAATTCACGCTGGTTTCAGCCGATCAACTGGCACAGGCCAAGCAGGCGCTGGGTTTGTCGCCGGATGACAGCCTGAACTCACGCAGTAAAGCGATTGGCCTGGCGCGCAATGTTAACGCGCAGTATGTGCTTTACAGCAATGCACGCGGCGATGTGAAAGCGCCGACCCTGCAGATGCAGCTGATGCTGGTACAGACCGGCGAAATCATCTGGTCTGGCAACGGCATTGCACAGCATTGATTCCGCATTTTTGCGGATGATTCATCAGGTCACCGGCGATCCAGAGAGGACGACATCACTTCGGCTCGCCGGGCTGACCGGGCACAGTCAGAAAATCGTCAGCCCGCGTGGTCTCTTTATCGCGCGGCCGGCACCTCAGCCGCCGATTCCCTTTGTTGACCGGCAGCGCGAGTTTCGTCTGTTACGAAAACTGCGCGCCAGCGGAGTGGCCCCTCAGCCCGTTGCAGGCCACCGGCGGGGGAATGTGCTGAGCTGGTGTCCTGGCGAGGCGCTGGATGAACAGCGCTTCAGCCAGCAGCGTCCGCAGATTGTCACTCTGCTGCAACAGCTGCACCAGCAGCCGCTGACCGGCTATCGTCTGGCGCTGCTGCCGCTGCTATGGCGGTACTGGCAGCAGGTTCCTCAGCGCAATCATCGCTGGCTGCGGGCGCTCCGGCGGCTGACGCAGCAGGGCGAACCTCAGCCGCTGAGGCTGGCACCTCTGCACATGGACGTGCATGCCGGGAATATTATCCAGGGTGAGACAGGGCTGCATCTGATTGACTGGGAATATGCCGCGGACGGTGATGTGGCGCTGGAGCTGGCCGCACTCTGCGCCAGCGATCCGCATAACCAGGCTGCCTGGCTGGCGGACTATGCTGCGGCAATGCGGCTACCGCCTGATGCCCTGGCAGAGCAGGTCAGACGCTGGCAGCCCTGGCTGCGGTTACTGATAGCCAGCTGGTATCAGCTCCGTGCCGCTCAGTGTGACGATGAAGCACTACAACAGATGGCTCGACAGAGCTGGCAACAGATTTAATCGCGTCACGCAGAGGCGTAACGCTACAGGATTCAGGTTATGAGATCACATTTACCCGGCCCCCTGATGCTCGACGTTGAGGGTTATGAACTGGATGGCGAAGAGCGCGACATCCTGCAGCATCCGCTGGTCGGCGGTTTAATATTATTTGCCCGCAATTATCACGATCCCGCTCAGCTGGCCGAGCTGGTGCGTCAGATTCGCGCCGCCTCGCACACCCGGCTGGTGGTCGCAGTGGATCAGGAGGGGGGGCGCGTGCAGCGATTCCGCGACGGCTTCACCCAGCTGCCCGCCATGCAATCTTTTGCCGCCCTTCACGACGCTGAGCGCGCCGGTGAGATAGCACAGCAGGCAGGATGGCAGATGGCGGCAGAGATGATCGCGATGGACATCGACATCAGCTTCGCGCCGGTGCTTGATGTGGGCCATATCAGCGCCGCGATTGGCGACCGCGCTTTTCATGACGATCCGGCTATCGCGCTTGCCGTTGCCCGTCGTTTTATTGCCGGGATGCATGAGGCGGGCATGAAAACCACCGGGAAACATTTTCCGGGGCATGGTGCGGTCAGTGCCGATTCGCACAAAGAGACCCCGCGCGATCCGCGCGATGAAAAAACGCTGCGTGAACATGACATGGCGATCTTCAGCCAGCTGATAACCGAGCAGGCGCTGGATGCCATTATGCCCGCGCATGTCATCTACACCGACGTGGACCCGCTGCCGGCCAGTGGTTCGCCTTACTGGCTGAAAACCGTCCTGCGCGAGCAACTGGGCTTCAACGGGGTGATCTTCTCCGACGATCTCTCGATGGAGGGCGCCGCGGTGATGGGCAGCTATCCTGAGCGGGCACAGCAGTCCCTCTCTGCCGGTTGCGACATGATTCTGGTCTGTAATCAGCGTCAGGGGGCTATCAGTGTGCTCGATAACCTGATCCCGGTCGGGTCAGAGCGGGTAACGCAGCTGTATCATCAGGGCAGATTGACCCGCGATGCGCTGCAGGCAACGTCTCGCTGGAAAGAGAATGCCCGGCAACTGAGTGCACTTCAGGAACGCTGGCTGGCTCATAAAGCGTCGTGGTAAGGAGGGATTGCCCGGCGCTATCGATACCTTGAGGATTACCATGATCATCTATCTGCACGGTTTTGATTCAAACAGTCCAGGCAATCACGAAAAAGTGCTGCAACTGCAGTTTATCGACCCTGACGTCAGGTTGATCAGTTACAGCACCCGCCATCCTAAACATGACATGCAGTTTTTGCTGAAAGAGACGGACAAAATGCTGACCCTGTCTGACGATGACCGTCCGCTGATTTGCGGTGTCGGGCTGGGCGGCTACTGGTCAGAACGCATCGGATTTTTATGTGGCATCCGGCAGGCGATCTTCAACCCTAACCTGTTTCCGCAGGAGAACATGGAAGGGAAGATCGACCGGCCGGAGGAGTATCAGGACATCGCCACGAAATGCGTCAGTGATTTTCGCGAGCGTAACCGCGATCGCTGCCTGACTTTTCTTTCCCGTCAGGATGAGGCGCTGGATACGCAGCGCATCGCCAGTGAGCTGCATCCCTTTTATCAGATTGTCTGGGATGAGACGGAAGGCCACAAATTCAAAAATATATCCCCACACCTTCAGCGGATAAAAGCCTTTAAAACAGCAGGTTAAGCAGATCAGGCACCGCAGGGTGCCTGTTTTCATTGCGTAATTCTCTGAGTTTTATTCGTCTTCTTTGATGTATATCAATATTCTTATGTCCTCCTCTTCCTGCCATGCTATTCTGCCAGCAGATTGCGATTTTTAACTTCGCCAACCCTATGTTTATTAAGGTTTAATTTAACCTTCAGTTAACTTTTGGTTCACAATTTGAGGGGGTCTTTGTTGACTACATCTGTTAAGAAAATTGTTATCGTCGGCGGGGGAGCAGGCGGCCTGGAAATGGCGACGCAGCTGGGCCATAAACTGGGCCGTAAAAAGAAGGCCGAGATTATTCTGGTCGATCGCAACCACAGTCATTTGTGGAAGCCGCTGCTGCATGAAGTGGCGACCGGCTCGATGGACGAAGGCATTGATGCACTGAGCTATCTGGCCCATGCCCGCAATCACGGTTTCGAGTTCCAGCTGGGATCGCTCACCGATATCGATCGCAGCCGTAAAGTGATCCGCCTGGCCGAAGTGCTTGATGCGCACGGTGAAGTGCTGGTGCCACAGCGCGAAGTGGCCTATGACCAGCTGGTTATGGCGCTGGGCAGCACCTCCAATGACTTCGGCACGCCTGGCGTGAAAGATCACTGTATCTTCCTGGATAACCCGCATCAGGCGCGTCGTTTCCATAATGAGATGCTCAACCTGTTTCTGAAGTTCTCTGCCAGCGAAGGCAAGGTCGAGAAAGTGAATATCGCCATTGTTGGCGGCGGCGCAACGGGCGTTGAGCTCTCAGCCGAACTGCACAACGCGGTGAAACAGCTGCACAGCTACGGATTTAAAGGTCTGGGACGCGAAGCGCTGAACGTGACGCTGGTTGAAGCGGGCGAGCGCATTCTGCCTGCGCTGCCACCGCGCATCTCTGCCGCCGCCCATCAGGAGCTGACCAAGCTGGGCGTGCGGGTACTGACACAGACCATGGTGACCAGTGCCGAGCGCAACGGTCTTAACACCAAAGGCGGTGAGTTTATCGAAGCCGATCTGATGGTCTGGGCGGCGGGCATCAAAGCACCAGACTTCCTGAAAGAGATTGGCGGACTGGAAACGAACCGTATTAATCAGCTGGTGGTGAAAGAGACGCTGCAGACCACGCTGGACGATGACATCTACGCCATTGGCGACTGTGCCTCCTGCGCCCTTCCGGGTGGCGGATTTGTTCCGCCGCGTGCTCAGTCGGCGCACCAGATGGCTTCACGTGCGATGGACAATATCCTGGCGCAGCGTCACGGTAAACCGCTGAAAGCCTATGTCTATAAAGATCATGGTTCGCTGGTGTCACTTTCCCGCTTCAGTACCGTCGGCAGCCTGATGGGCAACCTGATGCGCGGTTCCATGATGGTGGAAGGGCGCATTGCGCGCTTTGTCTACATCTCTCTCTATCGTATGCACCAGATCGCACTGCACGGCTACTTTAAAACCGGTCTGATGATGCTGGTCGGCAGCATCAACCGGGTGATCCGCCCGCGACTTAAGCTGCACTGATTCGCCACAGGCGAGTATCGTTTTGCTATCAGCCCCCTCATGGCAGGGGGCTTTTTTTTTGCTTTTTACATGACCTGATTAAACCGACCCGCGATGATAAAAAGAGAGGGAAGTGTACAGGTGAATCATGCCCTTGGTTCCGGCAACGTCTGATACAAGGTTATCAGGTTGCATAATAATTAATATTTTCATTACCTGCATTGTTGTTTGAGCGTTATTTCAGGCATTTCCAGAACACGCTGCCGGTTGTTTTTTCTGACGTTAAATCATTAAATAAAGGCCGTGCTGATGCAGACTTATCTCTTCGTTAACACCATTATTCAACTGAACGGCCTGAATAAATGAGTCGGTTAAAGTAAATTAAAGCCTGACGCTTTATGCCGTCCTGACCAGAATCTATCGGATTAAATCCGACGCACGTTAAATAATGGCATGCCTGTTTATCTGACAGGCATCCGGCCATGCAGGCACCCTACGCGACGCGTGTAAAGGAATTCCTGTCCGACACAGGCGGTGAGGCAGGCAGCATTGTCTTTCTGTCAGATGTGGGTAATTCAGGGAATGAAGTCCTGCGCCTGGCGCAGGGAAATAATGTATGAAATTATTAAAAGGATAGTTGAGATGAAAAGCAAAATTACTCTTATGGCAGTGCTCTGCGCAGGGCTGATAGCGGGCAATAGTGCGCTGGCGAATAATCACACCGTCTCTATCGGCTATGCTCAAAGCAAAGTTGAAGACTTTAAAAATCTACGCGGCGTTAACGTTCAGTATCGCTATGAGTGGGACTCGCCTCTCAGCGTGATTGGCTCATTCAGCTACCTGAAAGGCGATCAGAGTTTTTCTGAGCGTGAAGATTTTTATGGTGATATCAGCGGATATGACGGCAAAACCAACGTGAAATATTACTCGCTGATGGCGGGTCCGGCCTATCGCATCAATGACTATGTCAGTCTTTATGCATTGATTGGTGCTGCCCATACCAAAGTGGATGAGAACGTGACTTACCTCGGAGCCTGGTCCGAAGAATACAGCGAAAATAAAACCTCTTTGGCCTGGGGCGCAGGTATTGTCGTGAACCCTGTCAGCAACCTCTCGGTAAGTGTTGGCTATGAAGGTACTCGCGTGAAATATAATGAAGATGTTGCCATCAATGGTTTCAACATCGGTATCGGCTACCGTTTCTGAGCCACTTTCCGTTCTCTGACCCCCGGTCCTGTGGCCGGGGTTATTCCATCATTCACCCCGATAAACAACGTTCAGACGTCAGACGCGCTCCCTGTATTACCGGATAACGCCGGTGCCTGACAGCGTGCAGGGTATTTGCTATTATCTGATTGATTTAAATAAATTTATTCATAGCTTATAAAAGCGGATACGGCTGCTTTTCTCTCCTCAGAACTCTCCTAAAAACTGGTCCTGAAAGCAAAGTGACCGATTTCCTCCATTTATCTGATGTTGCAATTTCGGTCCATCTGTAAAACTTCATCCCAACAAACACGGCGAGTCGCGCACGTCGGTTATGCCTCAGTTAACGAGGATGCTTTACGGCAGGAATGCGCGGTAACACTTTTCAGGAGGACTTCCTGTGAATAAATCAATGTTAGCGGGTATCGGTATCGGTGTGGCAGCAGCACTGGGTGTTGCCGGCGTGGCAGGCATGAACGTGTTTGATCGCGGTCCTCAATACGCTCAGGTACTGGCTGCAACGCCAATCAAAGAGAGCATCAGACAGCCACGTCAGGAGTGCCGTAACGTCACGCTGACGCATCGCCGGGCGGTTCAGGATGAGAACCGTATTGCTGGCTCGGTGTTGGGTGCTGTAGCCGGGGGCGTGTTAGGTCACCAGTTTGGTGGTGGACGCGGCAGGGATGTGGCAACCGTCGCAGGTGCGTTAGCGGGCGGCTATGCCGGTAATCAGGTCCAGGGCGGACTGCAGGATCGGGATACCTACACCACAACCGAGCAGCGCTGCAAAACCGTTTACGACAAACAAGAGAAACAACTGGGATATGACGTGACCTATAAAATAGGCGACCAGCAGGGCAAAATCCGTATGGAAAATGATCCCGGCACACGTATTCCACTGGACCGTAATGGTCAGCTGATCCTTAACGGCGACCAGGCATAATTGGGCAAAGCTTTGCCGCACTCGCGGCCACACAGCACGACGTAATAAAAAAGGCGCATCTCAGGATGCGCCTTTTTTCATGGTGTTCTGCGCGCCGCGCCTCGCCGGACAGCTGACGAAGCGCGAAGCCTGTTACGCCTGATGCTCAGCCAGTTGTGAAACGAAGCTCTGCACCCAATCCATACGAATCTTTCTTTCCGTCAGCTCACGCGTAAACCGGAGCCGTGTCGGGCCATCCAGCTTCCACTGCTGAGGCTCTTTCTGCAGCAGGCTGATCAGCCAGGCCGGATCCACCTTGTTCTGCGGCGCAAAATCGAAATAGCCGCCTTTATCGCTGGCTTCAATCTTACGCAGACCCACCGCGCGGGCCTTCAGCCGGATGATGGCGACATCCAGCAGATTGCGCGCCGGATCGGGCAGCAGGCCAAAGCGGTCGATCATCTCCACTTTCAGCTCCTGCAGCTCCTCTTCCGCTTCCGCACTGGCGATGCGCTTATAGAGCGACAGACGGGTGCTGACATCCGGTATAAAGGTCTCCGGCAGCAGCGCGGGCATCCGCAGTTCTACCTCGGTCTGATTGCTGGTGAGATCTTCCAGTGACGGCTCGCGACCCGCTTTCAGCGCATCGACGGCGTTCTCCAGCAGCTCCATATAGAGCGTGAAGCCCAGCGTCTCCATCTGACCGCTCTGCTCATCACCCAGCAGCTCACCGGCTCCGCGAATCTTCAGATCGTGCGTTGCCAGCGCAAAACCGGCCCCCAGATCCTCAAGCGAGGCGATCGCTTCCAGTCGCTTATGCGCGTCGGTGGTCATCGCCTTCGGATGTGGCGTTAACAGCCAGGCATAAGCCTGATGGTGCGAACGCCCGACGCGACCGCGCAACTGATGCAGCTGCGCCAGGCCAAAGTGGTCGGCCCGCTCGATGATGATGGTGTTAGCGGTAGGAATATCGATCCCGGTTTCGATAATGGTGGTGCAGACCAGCACGTTGAAACGCTGATGATGGAAATCGTTCATCACCCGTTCCAGCTCGCGCTCACGCATCTGTCCGTGGCCGATCGCTACCCGCGCCTCCGGCACCAGTTCGCTGAGACGCTGTGCCGCTTTCTCAATATTTTCAACGTCGTTGTAGAGGTAGTAGACCTGGCCGCCACGCAGAATCTCACGCAGGATCGCTTCGCGGATCACCAGATCATCATATTCGCGCACAAAGGTTTTCACCGCTAAGCGGCGGGCAGGCGGTGTGGCGATGATGGAGAGATCGCGCATGCCGCTCATCGCCATATTCAGGGTACGCGGAATAGGCGTGGCGGTCAGGGTCAGGATGTCCACATCGGCCCGCATCGCCTTGATGCGCTCTTTGTGACGCACCCCGAAACGGTGCTCCTCATCGACAATCAGCAGACCCAGATCGTGCCATTTCAGATCGCTCATCAGCAGCTTATGCGTGCCGATCAGGATGTCGATCTTGCCTTCGCTGGCCTGTTCCAGCACCTGCGCCTGCTCTTTGGCCGTGCGGAAACGGGACAGCATCTCAATGCGCACCGGCCAGTTGGCGAAGCGATCGCGGAAGTTATCGTAGTGCTGCTGCGCCAGCAGGGTTGTCGGCACCAGCACGGCAACCTGCTTGTGGTTCTCAATAGCCAGAAACGCGGCACGCATGGCCACTTCCGTTTTACCGAAGCCCACATCACCACATACCAGGCGGTCCATTGCCAGCGGCTGACACATATCGCTCAGCACCGCGTTGATGGCCTGAGCCTGATCGGGGGTAGTCTCAAACGGGAAGCTCTCGCAGAAAAGCTGATACTGTTCACGGTCATGCTTAAAGGCAAAACCGGTTTTGGCGGCGCGCTGCGCATAGATGTCCAGCAGCTCCGCCGCCACGTCGCGCACTTTTTCGGCGGCTTTCTGCCGTGCGCGCGACCAGGCATCGCTGCCCAGTTTATGCAGCGGCGCGTTTTCATCAGCCCCACCGGCATAGCGGCTAATCAGGTGCAGCGAGGAGACCGGCACGTAAAGTTTGGCGTCGTTCGCATAGGAGAGCATCAGGTATTCCGCCTGAATGCCACCCGCTTCCAGCGTGGTCAGGCCGATATAGCGGCCCACGCCATGCTCCAGATGCACCACCGGCTGACCGGGGTGCAGCTCCGCCAGGTTACGGATAAGGATGTCCGGGTTAATGGTGCGGCGGGTATCCTGACGGCGGCGGCTGACGCGTTCGCCCAGCAGATCGCTTTCGCATATCAGCGCCCGGTTCCCCACTGTGTCGATAAACCCCCGTTCGCTGGCCCCGATCATCAGACTGAAACGCTCCTCACCGGTCTCATCGAAGCGATGCACCGGCTGAGGACGCAGTTTGATGCGTGCCAGCAGCTCCTGCAGGCTTTCCCGGCGGCCCTCACTTTCAACCGAGAAGACCACGGCACCACTGAAGGTGTCGATAAACTGACGCAGCGGGTCAAGGGGCGCTTTTGCCTGGGCCTGAACGGCCACATCTGGCAGCGGGGTATAACCGAGATTGGTGTTGGCGGCTTTTGCCGGCAGCACCTCATTGGTCATGGAGATGCGCGGCCAGGCTTTCAGCTCGCCCATCAGACCGTCCGGACGCAGCCACAGGGTGGCCGGCTCCAGCAGCGGACGCATCGGATCGACGCGACGATTCTCGTAACGCGCCTCCGCATCCTGCCAGAAGCGGGTGGCACTGCCTTCCAGATCGCCGCAGTTCACAATCAGGGTGTTGTCAGGCAGATAGCTGAACAGGCTGGGCAGAGGCTGCTCAAAAAACAGCGGCTGCCAGTATTCGATGCCCGCCGGGAGCGTGCCTTTGCTGACCTGCTGATAGATGTGCTCCGACTCGCGGCGCACGTCGAAGATCTCGCGCCAGCGGCTGCGGAACAGCTCGATGGCCGCCTTGTCGCTGGGAAATTCATGCGCGGGCAGCAGATTGATTTCCGGCACCGCTTCCAGCGTACGCTGACTGTCAACGTCGAACAGACGCAAGCTGTCAATCTCATCATCAAAGAAGTCGATGCGGTAGGGCTGATCGCTGCCCATCGGGAACAGGTCGAGCAGGGCGCCGCGCGTCGCGTATTCACCGTGCTCCATCACCTGGTCGACATGGCGGTAACCCGCCTGCTCAAGCTGGTCGCGCAGCCTGTCGCGCGACAGTTTTTGTCCCTGTTTCATCACCAGCGCATGACCGTGCAGGAAGCTGTGCGGGCAGACGCGCTGCATCAGCGTATTGACCGGCATAATCAGCATCCCGCGCTGCATCACCGGCAGCTGGTAAAGGGTCGACAGGCGGGAGGAGATAATATCCTGATGCGGTGAAAAGCTGTCGTAGGGCAGCGTTTCCCAGTCGGCGAGATGGGCCACTGGCAGATCGGTAAACTGGCGGATTTCATCCAGCAGACGCAGGGCGGTTTGGGTATCGGGCGTAATCATCAACACCGGGCCGGCATGGCGCTCGGTAATGCTGGCACACTCTACCGCGTGCGCAGCGCCGATAAGCTGACCAAGCTGCCGGTGATCGCCGGATTTAACGGGCAGGGTATAACGAGTCTGTTCGGGCATGGGATCTCGGGGTTGCTCCATTTTTCCAGGACGTAATCATTCCATATTATGTCAGGGGGATCACCTTTGCGGCACAATTTTCCTGCCGCGCCGTGCTCAACCCGAATCGGGCAGTGCTTACCGGGTGTGAGCGGTAACGCAGCGGCTAAAAAGAGAATAGACGGAGTCGGGCGGGGGGATCGGAAAAAACCACCGTCGCCATGCAGCGACGGGGTTAAACGGGCAGTTATTTTATGGATTGCTGTGTGTAATGCATGCGTGGGCGGTCGATATTCGCCCAGGATAACTCCTGCTCAGGATGAAAACTGAGGTTGCCGTCGTCCCACTTTACGTAGTAGCCAGCCGATGCCGCTCCCTGCTCAAAGACGTTGATAATCTCGCCCCGGATCTCCCCGGATTGATGTTTCACGATGCTGCCTTTGGGAAATCTGAACATGGTCGCTACCTCTGTGGCCGGGCGATAACCTCGCGTCTTATCCTGTTACTGATTGTAGTCTACCCCCTGTGGTGGCGGATAATCAGCCAATAAGCGGCGGCTTTATGCTCTATTCCCCGGCTTTGGCAGGGAATGTGACGCATTCTGATGCAACTTTGCTGCCGACTCAGAGGGTTAGAGGTTTCATAAAGCCAGCCTCTCCTTTATCATCCCACTACCTATTTTCAGGCAACGGCTTACTGGATTCCATGTATCAACCTGTCGCGCTATTTATCGGTCTGCGTTACATGCGCGGACGAGCATCGGATCGCTTCGGTCGCTTTGTCTCCTGGCTCTCAACGATTGGCATTACGCTCGGCGTGCTGGCGATGGTGACCGTGTTATCGGTCATGAACGGATTTGAGCGTGAACTCGAAGGCAATATTCTTGGCCTGATGCCTCAGGCGCTGATCACCAGCGACAAAGGCAGCATTAATCCGCAACAGCAACCCGCCCGTTCCCTCAACCTCAATGGGGTCAGCCGTATTGCACCACTGACCACGGCGAATGTGGTGTTGCAGAGCCCGCACAGCGTCTCGGTCGGGGTGATGCTCGGTATCGCGCCGGATGAGAAAGATCCGCTGACGCCGTTTCTGGTCAACACCGATCAGCGCGTCCTGCAGGCCGGGCAGTACAATGTCATCCTCGGGGAACAGCTGGCCTCTCAGCTGGGCGTTAAACGCGGCGACCAGCTGCGTCTGATGGTGCCGTCGGTCAGCCAGTTTACGCCGATGGGCCGCGTGCCGAGCCAGCGCCTCTTTACCGTGGCGGGCACCTATGCTGCCAACAGCGAAGTCGATGGTTATCAGATCCTGGTCAATCTTCAGGATGCGTCGCGTGTCATGCGCTATCCGGCCGGGAATATCACCGGCTGGCGACTCTGGCTCGACAAACCGCTTGAGGTTGACAGCCTGAGTCAGCAGACGCTGCCGGCGGGCCTGGTCTGGAAAGACTGGCGCGAGCGCAAAGGCGATCTCTTCCAGGCGGTGCGTATGGAGAAGAACATGATGGGCCTGCTGCTGAGCCTGATCATCGCCGTCGCCGCCTTTAACATCATTACCTCGCTGGGCCTGCTGATCATGGAGAAGCAGGGCGAAGTGGCGATCCTGCAAACCCAGGGCCTGACGCGCCGGCAGATTGTGGCGGTGTTTATGGTTCAGGGAGCCAGCGCCGGTATTATCGGCACGCTGCTCGGCACCCTGCTGGGCGTGCTGCTCGCCAGCCAGCTCAACACCTTAATGCCGGTCATTGGCCTGTTCCTGGATGGCGCAGCATTGCCGGTCGATATTAATCCGTGGCAGGTGGTGACCATCGCCCTCAGCGCGATGATCGTGGCGCTGCTGTCTACGCTTTATCCTTCATGGCGCGCTGCCGCCGTTCAACCTGCTGAGGCTTTACGTTATGAGTAACTCTCCTTTGTTGCAGTGTCGCGACCTGTGCAAACGCTATCAGGAAGGCAGCGTGCAGACCGATGTGCTGCGCAACGTGGCTTTCAGCCTCCAGCCGGGTGAACTGATGGCAATTGTCGGCAGCTCCGGTTCCGGTAAGAGTACGCTGCTGCATCTGCTCGGCGGCCTGGATGCGCCAACCTCTGGCGACGTGGTCTTCGACGGCCAGTCACTCAATGCGATGTCCTCCTCAGCCAAAGCCGAACTGCGCAACCGCGAGCTGGGCTTTATCTATCAGTTCCATCATCTGCTGCCAGACTTCAGCGCGCTGGAGAATGTGGCGATGCCGCTGCTGATTGGTAAAACCGCAAAAGCGGAAGCGCAGGATCGTGCCCGTGAAATGCTGGCCGCGGTCGGGCTGGACCATCGCGCCGCGCACCGGCCGTCTGAGCTTTCCGGCGGCGAGCGTCAGCGTGTGGCGATTGCCCGTGCGCTGGTCAACCGTCCCCGGCTGGTGATGGCGGATGAGCCCACGGGCAACCTCGATGCGCGCAACGCCGACGCCATTTTTGAACTGCTGGGCGAACTGAACGTCCGTCAGGGCACCGCCTTTCTGGTGGTGACCCACGATCTGATGCTGGCAAAACGCATGACGCGTCAGATGGAGATGCGTGACGGGCAGTTAAGCGATCGGCTCACCCTGGCAGGAGCGGTGTAATGGGTTCGTCCTTATCCCTGTTGCTGGGCCTGCGCTTCAGCCGCGGACGCCGCCGGGGCGGCATGGTGTCGCTGATTTCGGTGATCTCCACCATCGGTATCGCCCTGGGCGTGGCAGTGCTGATTATCGGTCTGAGCGCCATGAACGGCTTTGAGCGTGAGCTGAATAACCGCATTCTGGCGGTGGTGCCGCACGGTGAGATCGAGGCGGTGAATCAGCCGTTTCAGCACTGGCAATCGATGATCGCCCCGATTGAAAAGGTGCCCGGCATTGCGGCAGCCGCCCCTTACGTTAACTTCACCGGCCTGATTGAGAGCGGAGCCCGGCTGGAAGCGCTGCAGGTCAAGGGCGTTGATCCGGCGCAGGAGCCGCGCCTGAGCGCGCTGCCGCAGTTTGTGGCAGACAACGCCTGGTCCTCCTTTGCCGCCGGTAAGCAGCAGATCATCCTCGGCGGCGGCATTGCCAAATCGCTGAATGTGAAGCAGGGCGACTGGATCACCATCATGATCCCGAATAATGATGGTGATAATAAACTGCTGCAGCCAAAACGCATCCGGCTGCAGGTGAGCGGCATCCTGCAACTCAGCGGTATGCTCGATCACAGTCTGGCGCTGGTGCCGCTGGCTGATGCCCAGCACTATCTGGAGATGGGGGAGAGCGTCTCCGGCATCGCTCTGAAGATGACCGACCCGTTCCAGGCGGTAAAACTGGTGCGCGAGGCCGGTGAGGCGACCCGTTCTTATGTCTACATTAAGAGCTGGATCGGCACTTACGGCTACATGTACCGCGACATTCAGATGATCCGCGCCATCATGTATCTGGCGATGGTACTGGTGATAGGTGTCGCCTGCTTCAACATCGTCTCCACGCTGGTGATGGCGGTGAAAGATAAGAGCAGCGACATTGCGGTCCTGCGTACCCTGGGGGCGAAAGACCGGCTGATCCGCGCCATCTTTATCTGGTACGGGCTGCTGGCAGGTCTGCTGGGCAGCGTCAGCGGCGTGGTCGCGGGCGTGCTGGTGGCGCTTAATCTGACGAAGCTGGTGCGCGGACTGGAGTCGATCACCGGTCATCATCTGCTGGCCGGCGATATCTACTTCATCGACTTTCTGCCGTCGGAACTGCACTGGATTGATGTGTTCTCAGTACTGATTACTGCGATTCTGCTGAGTCTGCTGGCGAGCTGGTATCCCGCCAGACGCGCCAGCCGCATTGACCCGGCTCGGGTTTTAAGCGGTCAGTAGGACAATGCGGCGCGAGTGATTATCGCGCCGCTTTTGTTTAAGACCTTTGCTATGGGGTTCTGCCCCCGGCAACCGTTACTATCGGGTGATGTTTACCCGGAATCTGTTCAGAGCAGCTCGCTGCAGCTGCTACGCCAGGAGATTTTATGCGAACACCACGTCGCCGCATACGACTTGCCCGCCTGAAGAAAACCCGGCGAAAAGTGCATCAGCGCTTTCGTCAGCGCATATTTGAGCGCGATCGTCAGGCCGAACTGGCCGCCCACCCTCTGCCGCATGTGGTGATCCTGACCGGCGCAGGCATTTCCGCCGAGTCCGGCATACGTACGTTCCGCGCGGCTGACGGTCTGTGGGAAGAGCATCACGTAGAAGATGTGGCGACACCGGAAGGCTTTCAGCGCGATCCCGCGCTGGTGCAGCGCTTCTACAATGCGCGTCGTCAGCAGCTGCAGCAGGCAGAGATTCAGCCGAACGCGGCCCATCTGGCGCTGGCGGAACTGGAGCAGGTATTAGGCGATAATTTTCTGCTGGTCACGCAGAACATCGACAACCTGCATGAGCGCGCCGGAAACAGCCGGGTGCTGCATATGCACGGCGAGCTGTTAAAAGTGCGCTGTGTGACCAGCGGCCAGGTGATTGAGTGGAGCGGCGATATCACCCCGGACGATCGCTGCACCTGCTGTCAGTTTCCCGCCACACTTCGACCGCATGTGGTCTGGTTTGGTGAGATGCCGCTGGGCATGGAGCAGATTTATCAGGCGCTGGAACAGGCCGACTATTTTATCGCCATCGGTACCTCGGGCCATGTCTATCCGGCGGCGGGCTTTGTTCATGAGGCCAGACTGCAGGGCGCGCATACCGTTGAGCTGAATCTGGAGCCGAGCCAGGTGGGCAACGAGTTTGCCGAGCGGCATTACGGCCTGGCGAGTGAAGTGGTGCCAGCGTTCGTGCATAAGCTACTGCGCGGTCTTTATAAATAAACCGGGGCGGCGATGGCCGCCCCGGTTGTTATCGGCAACGTCAGCCCCGGGGCAACAATCTCATCATCAGGCGTTTTTTTCGGGCTTATTGCTTTGCTGAAGGTCAGCGACAGCGCTAACCTGTCTGCTGATGATTTTACGCAACGTTGTGAGTGGCCGATCGGTGAATAATACCGCACAGCACTTTTAAAGGATGGGATATGGAACAGTTACTTGAGCGCTTTTTAAGTTATGTGGCCGTTGAAACTCAGGCTAAGCCGCAGGCGCGCCAGGTGCCCAGCAGCGAAGGGCAGTGGACGCTGGCACGGCAACTGCAGGAAGAGCTGCTGGCGCTGGGATTTGTCGATGTCACCTTAAGCGATCACTGCTGTGTCATGGGCACGCTGCCTGCCAATGTCGACTGGCCCACCCCGGTCATCGGTTTCATCTCCCACATGGATACGTCGCCTGATTTCACGGCGAAGCATGTGAATCCCCAGATCATTGAAAACTATCGCGGCGGCGACATCGCGCTGGGAAGTGGCAATGAGATCCTGTCGCCGGTCATGTTCCCGGTGCTGCACAAATTAATCGGTCATACGCTGATTACCACCGACGGCAAAACCCTGCTCGGTGCGGATGACAAAGCGGGCATTGCAGAGATCATGACGGCGATGGCGCAGCTGGCGGCGAGTGATACGCCGCACGGGGCGATCCGCGTGGCCTTTACGCCTGATGAAGAGATCGGACGCGGCACCTCTCACTTTGATGTGGAAGGCTTTGCCGCCGACTGGGCCTACACCATTGATGGCAGCGATCTGGGTGAGTTTGAATATGAAAACTTCAATGCCGCCTCGGCCACGGTCCGCATCGTCGGCAACAACGTCCACCCTGGCTCCGCCAAAGGGGTGATGGTGAATGCGCTGGAACTGGCAAATCAGTTCCACGCGGCGGTACCGGCCCGTGAGAAACCGCAGTTTACCGACGGCTACGAGGGCTTCTACCATCTGCATCAGATCAAGGGCAGTGTCGAGCACGCCGAGATGCTCTACATCATCCGTGACTTTGAAACGGAAAGTTTTGAACAGCGGAAACAGACGCTGCTGCAGATCGCTGCGGAGATCAACAAAACCCTGCATCCTGACTGCTCCGTCACCGTTGAGATCACCAACAGCTATCGCAACATGCGTGAAAAGGTTGAGCCGTTCCCGCATATCATCGATCTGGCCCTGCAGGCGATGCGTGACTGCGGCATTGAACCGGTGGTGAAACCAATTCGGGGCGGCACCGATGGGTCGTCGCTGTCGTGGAAAGGTCTGCCCTGTCCGAACATCTTTACCGGAGGCTACAACTATCACGGCAAGCACGAGTTCGCCTCGCTGAACATCATGGCGAAAACGGTGGAAGTGATTGTGCGTTTGTCAGAACTGGCGGCGCAGAAGAAGGGGTAATGAGTAAAGGCTCTCTGACCTGAGGGGCAGAGAGCCTGATGCCGTAAGCGGCCTGCCGCTTACCGGTTATTCGTCACCGAAATACCAGTACCCGGCATTCACCAGACCGGCGATCTGCGCCAGCACCGCCGGATCGTCCAGCGCATCGCCCAGATCATCCAGCGTGATGCGGGAGTGATGGGCCAGTACCGCCATCACATCAGGACGTGAACACTCGACCCGCTCACCGTTGACATAGACCGCGTCGCCAACTGTTAATACACGCAGGCCCCCCAGACGGCTCAGGGCATCACCCTGTTGCAGCGCATCATAAATTTCATCAGGCTGATAAGGCGGCTCCGGCGGCGCAACATCAAGCTCATGGCGCGACTGCGAAATAAATTCGCCAAACCAGTGCGCGAAATGCTCCGGCTGATTGATGACATCCAGCATCAGCTGTCGCACACCTTCAATCTCCTGCGGCAGGATCTGTGACGGGCAGTCGCGCGGCGGGACATCCGGATCGCTGAAGCGCAGGCTGCCCAGTTCATTCGCCAGAGCATAATCCGCAAAGCCGCTGATAAGCTCGCGGCCACTGGGGGCACGGAAACCGACAGAGTAGTTCAGGGCATTCTCCAGCGAATAGCCTTCGTGCGGGAATCCTGGTGGAATATAGAGGATATCGCCCGGCTCCAGCTCTTCGTCAATGATGGCGTCGAACGGCTCAACCTGCAGCAGATCGGGATGCGGGCAGTGCTGCTTCATCGGCACTTTTTCACCGACGCGCCAGCGACGGCGACCGGTTCCCTGAATAATAAAGACATCGTACTGATCAAAGTGGGGGCCGACGCCGCCGCCAGGTACAGCAAACGACACCATCAGGTCATCCATTCGCCAGTCAGGCAGGAAACGGAAAGGGCGCATCAGCGCAGCAGAGGGTTCGTGCCAGTGATTGACCGCCTGTACCAGCAGCGACCAGTTGTTCTCGCCCAGATGATCGTAGCTCTCAAACGGGCCGTGGCTGACCTGCCATTTGCCATCCTGATGGCTGACAAGGCGGCTATCCACCTCGTTTTCCATCGCCAGTCCGGCCAGTTCATCCGGTGAAATCGGATCGACAAAGTCTTTAAAGCCACGCTTCAGCACCACCGGGCGTTTCTGCCAGTAGCGCTGAATAAAATCGGGCCAGTTAAGATCGAGCTGATAGTCCATAAAAGAGTTCCGCTTAGGGCTGTAAATGCCAGCAAGTATAACAGCCCGGCGGCTTTTCTACTCGCGGCGATGTTCGACTTCCTGCCGCTGAAAAATCACTTCCATGCGGGTTCCGCCGAGTGCACTGCCGGAGGCGATGACGTTACCTTCATACTGCTCAAGAATGTCGCGCACCACCGCCAGACCTAATCCCTGGCCGGGACGCAGCGTATCGGCCCGCTGTCCGCGAACAAACACCAGGTCGCGCTTGCTTTCAGGGATGCCCGGACCATCGTCATCGATATAGAGATGCAGCGCCTTGTCGCTCTGAAACGCGCTCACTTCGATAAATTCCAGGCAATATTTGCAGGCGTTATCGAGCACGTTACCCAGCACTTCCATAAAATCATTCTGGTCGCCCACAAAGGTCAGCTCCGGGGAGATATCCAGGGTAATCGCCACGCCCTTGCGCTGATAGACTTTATTCAGGGCCGAACAGAGACTGTCGAGCAGGCCAGAGACCGAATGAAGATCGCGCTGCAGCGGATTGTGATCGGCCTGCATACTGGCGCGGTGCAGATAATAACCGACCTGCTGCGAGATACGACTGATCTGCTCCAGCATTACCGGTTCAGCCTCTTCCACCGTCAGCTCTTTGCCGTTGCGCAGCGAGCGCAGCGTACTCTGCAACACGGCCAGCGGCGTTTTCAGGCTGTGGGTCAGGTCAGAGAGGGTGGTGCGATAGCGGGTATAACGCTGCCGCTCGTTGGTCAGCAGCAGATTGAGATTGCGCACCAGGCTGCGCAGCTCCTGCGGCGGATTATCGTCCAGGTTTTCGCGCTGACTGGTCTCCAGCTCACGCACCTGCTGAGTCAGCGCACCAATCGGCCGCAGACTCCAGTGCGCGGCCAGCCACAGTAACGGAACAATCAGGATCAGGTTAGCGGCCAGCACGTAGCTGAACCACGACCAGACGACATCCGAGTGCTGAAGCTCCTGCGGGATCGAGTCGACCACCACGATAGTGAGCGCAGGCAGATTGGTGGTGGCATCGTAACGGTTGACGGCGACCGAGTGGGTAAAGGTATCGTTGCTGTCGTTATCCCAGTCGTTGAGGCGTCGCTGCGCATTCAGGTTGTTTCCCATCGCCAGCATACTGGTGCGGTTGCTGGTATCGATCTCGTAAAAATCGGGCTTCAGCAACCATTCATGGCGGATCTTTTTGCGGATATCCGGTACGTCACGTTGCTGCCAGAGCAGCTTGCCGTGTTCGTCGTAGATAAACACCAGCGTCGGGAAGTTGAGCGTCATCCGCTCCGGCTGGGCGATGGTGAGCTTGTTGTCATGCCATTGCGCCAGCGTAAAAAAGAGGTTGCTCTCACCACGCATGACGCGATAGGTGTTTTTATCAAAGCTCACCACATAGCCAATCACCGCGACCATGCCGTAAGAGAGGGAGAGGAACAGAACAATCGCTGCGGAGGCCAGCAGAAAGCGGGCGCGCAGCGAAATCGGGCGATAACGATTAAACCAGGACATGGTCAGAGATCAAAGCGGTAGCCCTGGCCACGCACGGTGGCGATCACGTCAGTGGGGTGCAGCGCTAAAATCTTTTTGCGCAGACGGCCCATCAGTACGTCGATGGTGTGGCTTTCGCGCAGTTCCGCATCCGGGTAAAGCTGGAGCATCAGCGAATCTTTGCTGACCACTTTGCCCGCGTTACGAATCAGCGTTTCGACGATGGTGTACTCAAAGGCAGTGAGCTTCACCGGCTGTTCATTGACGGTCAGTTCACGGCGGGAGAGATCAACCTGGAAGGGGGCCATATCGATAATCTGCGAGGCGTGACCGCTGTTGCGGCGCATCAGCGCCTGCATCCGGGCGGCCACCTCTTCGATATGAAACGGTTTGGTCACGTAGTCGTCGGCACCAGCTTCCAGCGCTTCGACTTTGGCCTGCCACCCTTCGCGGGCTGTCAGCACCAGAATGGGCTGGCGCACGGCGTCACCGCGCCAGCGACGGATCAGCGACATGCCATCTTCATCCGGCAGGCCGAGGTCCACCAGCGCGATATCGGGCAGATGTTCCCGAAGAAAATAGTCGGCTTCTTTGGCGTCTTCGGCGGCATCGACCTGATGGCCCATGTCACGTAACTGGACGGCGAGATGATGGCGCAGCAGGGCATTGTCTTCAACAACCAGAACACGCATAGAAATTCCTTACACTCTGTTTGAGTCAACCTGCAGAAAGTATACGCGAAATGTATTAAACAGGATGTTAACGCAGACCGGAGTGAGCCGGTCTGCGGCGGGCATTATTTCAGATCGTCAACCATCCGGACAGCGCGACCGATATAGTTTGCTGGCGTCATCTGCTTCAGACGCACTTTTTCCTCTTCCGGCAGCGCCAGGCTGTCGATAAAGGCCTGCATACCGGCGGCATCCACGCGTTTGCCGCGCGTCAGCTCTTTCAGCTTCTCATAAGGCTTCTCGATACCGTAACGGCGCATCACCGTCTGGATCGGCTCCGCCAGCACTTCCCAGTTGTGATCCAGTTCGTCCAGCAGACGCTCGCGGTTCACTTCCAGTTTAGAGATCCCTTTCAGCGTCGCCTGATAGGCGATCAGCGCATAACCGACGCCGACGCCAAGGTTACGCAGCACGGTAGAGTCGGTCAGGTCACGCTGCCAGCGCGACACCGGCAGTTTGCTGGCCAGATGCTGCATGACCGCATTCGCCAGACCCAGGTTGCCTTCGGAGTTTTCGAAGTCGATCGGGTTGACCTTGTGCGGCATGGTTGACGAGCCAATCTCGCCCGCAATGGTTTTCTGTTTGAAATGGTTCAGCGCCACGTAGCCCCAGATATCACGATCAAAGTCGATCAGGATGGTGTTGAAGCGGGCGATGCAGTCGAACATCTCGGCGATGTAGTCGTGCGGCTCGATCTGCGTGGTGTAGGGGTTCCAGGTGATCCCCAGCGAGGTGACAAAATTCTCGCTCAGCGCGTGCCAGTCCACTTCCGGGTAGGCAGCAATGTGGGCGTTGTAGTTGCCCACTGCGCCGTTGATTTTGCCCAGCACTTCGATCTGCTTCAGCTGACGCAACTGACGCTCAAGGCGGTACGCCACGTTTGCCATCTCTTTACCCATGGTTGACGGCGTTGCCGGCTGGCCGTGGGTGCGGGAGAGCAGCGGAATATCACGGTATTCGCTGGCCAGACCCTTCACCGCGCCGATCAACTGCGCCCAGTAAGGCAGCAGCACGTCACGGCGGGCTGTTTCCAGCATCAGCGCGTGCGACAGGTTGTTGATATCTTCCGAGGTGCAGGCAAAGTGGATAAATTCAGAGACGGCGTGCAGCGCAGGGGTATCGGCGACTTTTTCTTTCAGGAAGTACTCGACCGCTTTCACATCGTGGTTAGTGGTGCGTTCGATGGTTTTGATGCGCGCGGCATCTTCTTCGGAAAAACCGGCGACAATCGCATCAAGGAAAGCGTTTGCGTCAGCGTCAAATGCAGGAACTTCCTTGATCTCTGCGGTCGCGGCCAGTTTTTGTAACCAGCGAACTTCAACCTCAACGCGGAATTTCAGCAGACCAAATTCGCTGAAAATCGCACGTAGCGGGCTGACTTTGTCGCCGTAACGACCATCGACAGGTGAGACGGCGGTCAGAGAGGATAATTCCATCAGTGCAACTCCTGAATCATTTAGCAGTGTTTGGCCGCACCGACTTAGTAGGTCAGTGGCAGCCGGGATAAGAGGGTTTTCGCTTCACGCAGCAAACGCTGACGCGAGAACATCAGTTGCAGTCGGCCACCACCGACCTGCTGCCAGAGCACCGCCGCGCGGATACCGGCCAGCAGGGTGGCGCGCACTTTACTCTGAACCTGGCTATTCTGCAGCACGGCAGGTGAACCGGTCACCTGAATCCGCGGGCCAAGCGGGCTGATGACATCGACATAGATGCCCGCCATGGCGCTGAGAATGGTATCGGATTCCAGCTCATAATGCGCCAGCTGGCGATCCAGCTGACTGATGCGCTGCGCCAGGGTCGCCATGGCAGACTTGCTGGCGCTGAGTTTACGTTCCAGCACCATCATGCTCAGCGTGTAACGGGTCAGTTCGGCACCGGCGCCCTGGCGACTGCTGCTGTTCAGCACCGCCATCAGGGTTTCCAGTCCGAGACGCAGGTTGGCTTCATTGTTGCCAAACACGGCCAGCGTGGAGTCAGGATTGAGATCCAGCACGCTGCGCAGCGAAACGGTCAGCGCCTCTGGCTGGCAGTGACCCTGCTGAGCCAGCTGCTGCACCAGATGCGCGGACTGACAGATGCCCGCCAGCGCCAGCGTAATTTCCTGATAATTTTTCGCCACGGTTACTCCTGTTTACGCGTCATCAATAGGGGCTGCGCCCGCTCACGCTGTCACGAAAGGCAGACGCTGTTCGATAATACCGCCACCGAGGCAGACATCGCCAAGATAAAAGACCGCAGACTGGCCGGGCGTCACCGCAGCAACCGGCTCATCAAAGCACACTTCAATCCGATCGTCACCGTGAGGAATAATCTCACAGGGAATATCGGTCTGACGATAACGGGTTTTCACGGTGCAGCGAAGCGGGGCGGTGATCGGCTGACGATCCACCCAGTGCAGCTGCTGCGCAATCAGCCCCACAGACATCAGACGCGGATGATCGCCGCCCTGAGCGACAATCAGGCGGTTCCGCGCCACATCTTTGTCGACCACATACCAGGGATCATCTTTGCTCTCTTTCAGACCACCGATACCCAGGCCTTTGCGCTGTCCCAGGGTGTGGTACATCAGCCCCTGGTGTTCACCGACGATCTGACCCTCAGTGGTTTCAATCTCGCCTGGCTGGGCCGGCAGATAGCGTGCCAGAAAGTCGCGGAATTTACGCTCGCCGATAAAGCAGATGCCGGTCGAATCTTTCTTCTTCGCGGTGATCAGGTCCAGCTCTTCAGCGATGCGGCGCACTTCCGGCTTTTCCAGCTCGCCGACCGGGAACAGGCTCTGCGCAATCTGCTGGTGGCTCAGGGTGTAGAGGAAGTAGCTCTGATCTTTGTTGCCATCCAGGCCGCGCAGCAGCTGGCTCTGGCCAGCGACATCCTGACGGCGCACATAGTGACCGGTAGCGATGAAGTCAGCGCCGAGATCCTCAGCCGCGAACTCCAGGAACGCTTTGAATTTGATCTCTTTGTTACAGAGAATATCGGGGTTAGGGGTGCGGCCCGCTTTATACTCTTCGAGGAAATGTTCGAAGACGTTATCCCAGTATTCGGCGGCAAAGTTAACCTTGTGCAGCTTCATACCCAGCTTGTCGCACACCGCTTGCGCATCCGCCAGATCGTCCGCGGCGGTACAATACTCCTCGCCATCGTCCTCCTCCCAGTTCTTCATGAACAGGCCTTCAACCTGGTAACCCTGCTGCTGCAGTAACCAGGCGGAAACGGAAGAATCGACGCCGCCGGACATACCGACGATCACTTTTTTCTGGCTGTTGTCAGACATGACACGCTCGCATTACGATAAAAAAACAGGCGGCGCATTCTAGCATGCAGAAGGCAGACGCGCACCCTCGTGAAACGGCCACCGGAACGGGCTGACCAGATGAAGCGGGTAGCGCGTGCCCTGTTGCCACAGGCGGACGCTCTCCGCTACCAGCGGCGAACGCAGGTTAGAAGCCGTGAGAATCTGCGCTGGCGGCAGCCACCAGCAGCAGTCGATGTCGCTGTCCTGCGGCTCCGTCACCACTTTTTCCGGCAGATCGACCCCAAACAGAAAACGCACAAAAGGCGTGGTGTCGGGGGCAATCCACTGGTTAATCGCAATGAGATAGTCCATCTGTGCCACGATGCCGGTCTCTTCATAGAGTTCACGTGCCGCGGCTTCATGCAGCGTTTCATCCGCTTCCAGATGGCCGGCTGGCTGGTTCCAGGTGGCGCGTCCGTTGATGGTCTCTTCCACCACCAGCAGTTCACCTTCTGCCTGAACCAGACAGGCGACCGTAACATGAGGTTTAAACATCCCTTCTCCGCAATCGTTAACCTGAGGTTATGAAAGTTCGGTTGTCACACAGGGTCTGTGCCGATCTCGCGCCACGCTCCGGGGGACAGGTCGTCGAGGCTGTAGTGACCCATGGCATAGCGAATCAGGCGCAGGGTAGGAAAGCCGATGTGGGCGGTCATGCGGCGAACCTGACGATTACGCCCCTCATACAGCGTGACCTTCAGCCACTGCGTCGGAATGTTTTTTCGCTCGCGGATCGGCGGCTGGCGTGGCCAGAGCCATTCGGGTTCATCGACTTTTTCCACGCCAGCGGGCAGGGTCGGGCCATCTTTCAGATTAACCCCATCCCGCAGCGGCTGCAGATCCGCCTCCTGTGGCGCGCCTTCGACCTGCACGTAGTAGATTTTGCCGGTGCGTTTGCCGGGCTGAGTCAGCGCGGCCTGCAGGGCGCCGTCGTTGGTCAGCACCATCAGGCCTTCACTGTCACGATCGAGGCGGCCTGCGGCATAAACCCCGGCAACAGTAACAAAATCCTTCAGGGTGCGGCGGCCCGCTTCATCCGTAAACTGCGGCAGAACGTCGAAGGGTTTGTTAAAAAGAATCACGCGGCGCGGGGCCGCAGGGCGGGCAGGCGTACGTCGCGCATCACGCGCCGGACGGCTGAATCGTTTATCCTGGTGAATTCGTTGAGAAGTTTTTCGCATGGGCTTTGCAGTCAGAAACATTCGGCGCATTATAACGTGAAATTGCGGTGATTGGCGTGGCGGAAATATTCAAGTAGTATTGACGCGCATCTTACAAATCATTAACAAACGCCCAGGAGAGGTTAATGGAAAGCAAAGTAGTTGTTCCGGCGGAAGGTCAAAAAATCACCCTGAATCAGGGCAAGCTGACAGTGCCAAACAATCCGATCATTCCTTACATCGAGGGTGACGGTATCGGTGTTGATGTTTCCCCGGTCATGCTGAAAGTGGTCGACGCGGCGGTGAAGAAAGCCTACAACGGCGAGCGTAAAATCTCCTGGATGGAGATTTACACCGGTGAGAAATCAGTCGAACTCTACGGCCAGGATGTCTGGCTGCCTCAGGAAACTCTCGATTTAATCAAAGAATATCGCGTTGCGATCAAAGGTCCACTGACCACGCCGGTCGGCGGCGGTATTCGTTCACTGAACGTGGCCCTGCGCCAGGAGCTTGACCTCTACGTCTGCCTGCGTCCGGTTCGTTACTACAAAGGCACGCCAAGCCCGGTTAAACGTCCTGAAGAAACTGACATGGTGATCTTCCGTGAAAACTCCGAAGATATCTATGCGGGTATCGAGTGGAAAGCGGGCTCTGCCGAAGCGGACAAAGTGATCAAGTTCCTGCGCGAAGAGATGGGCGTGAAGAAAATCCGCTTCCCTGAGCAGTGCGGTATCGGCGTTAAGCCATGCTCCGAAGAGGGAACCAAGCGTCTGGTGCGTGCGGCAGTGGAATACACCATCACCAACGATCGTGATTCACTGACCCTGGTTCACAAAGGCAACATCATGAAGTTCACCGAAGGCTCTTTCAAAGACTGGGGATACCAGTTGGTGAAAGAAGAGTTCGGCGGCGAACTGATCGACGGCGGCCCGTGGATGAAGTTCAAAAACCCGAACACCGGCAAAGAGATCATCGTTAAAGATGTGATCGCGGATGCGTTCCTGCAGCAGATCCTGCTGCGTCCGGCTGAATATGACGTTATCGCCTGTATGAACCTGAACGGTGACTACATCTCTGACGCCCTGGCGGCTCAGGTCGGTGGTATCGGTATCGCACCTGGCGCCAACATCGGTGACGAGTGTGCGCTGTTTGAAGCCACGCACGGCACTGCGCCGAAGTATGCAGGCCAGGATAAAGTGAACCCAGGTTCCGTGATCCTGTCGGCAGAGATGATGCTGCGTCATCTGGAGTGGTTCGAAGCGGCTGACCTGATTGTTAAAGGTGTTGAAGGCGCTATCGCTAACAAGACCGTGACTTACGATTTCGAACGCCTGATGGATGGCGCTAAACTGCTGAAATGTTCAGAGTTTGGTGACGCTATCATCGAAAATATGTAATGTCTGATGCGGCCGGCACAGGGTCATGCTCTGTGCCGGCTCTTTTGTGCCCGCGTTCCACGCTTTTCTCTTTCTCCGCCTCACCTGCCCCTTCAGTGACATCATCGCGTTTTAATATTTCTGCAAATCGGATTGTCTGATGCCACTGCAAAAAAGGGCAGCGCCCCCGCACCGGCCATTCTTCAGCGTCTGAATCCCGTTACTGTAAACACTCATTCATAAGGAGGATTTATGGACGCAAAATATACCAAAGACGCGATTTATATCTGTCGCCTGATGTTCGGTCAGGCTGTGCTGGAATTACTGGCGGACAATCAGGCCGTCACGAACCGCGCCCTGGAGGAGAAAATAAAGCGGATGTTACCCGATGCGCAGCCTGCGCTGATTTATCGGGTTGCCCTTGAGCTGTTAAACGACAGGCTCCATTAATCCCGTCCTGAAAACTGCGTGCCCGGCATACTCTGTGCCGGGCCACATGTTTCAATAATATGGCAACTGTTGAACCAATCTGACACTTCGCTGACTAATCAGCTGACTGTACCGTTACGTTAGCGTTCCACGAGCGTTAACGGGGACGTCTTATTTTTAGCCAGCCAGCACAGACTGTGCGCAGAGGATGTCAGACATGCGGGTTTTAATGATTTGCAGGGATAATATTGGCGACACGTTACTGACCACGCCGCTCATCAGTGCGCTGGCGCAGTCGGGACAGTATCAGGTCGATGTATTGACGAACAACTACGCCGCCCCCGTACTGGCGCATAACCCCGATATCCGGCAGCTCTTCTTTTACACTAAACTGCATCATCGCGCGTCAGGGCAGGGAAGAGTGGCCTGTCTGCTGCAGCGGCTGAAGCTGATGCTGACCCTGAAAAAGCAACGCTATGAGGTGGTGATACTGGCGAAAAGCCGCTGGGATCAGCATGGCCTGAAATGGGTGAAGAGCCTGCGTCCGGCAAGAGTCATCGCCCTGGGAGAGCAGTCTCATCCCCTGATTACCGACCTGCTGCCACCGCCCGATTCGTCGCCGTGCCACATCAGCGAAACGCTGTTTAGCCTGGGACGCCCCTTGAATCTTCACGAAAAAATACCGGGCAGGCTGACGCTGCGGCCTGACGCCGCCCTCGCCGCCAGCCTGCGCGACACTTACGCGATTGATGCCGACCTCCCGGTGTATGCGCTGCAAATCAGCGCCCGCAAGCCGAGCCAGCAGTGGGAAGCGACGCGTTTTGCCGGACTGGCTGAGAAAATTACCGCACGCCATCCCTGTCAGATCATGCTGCTGTGGTCACCCGGCAGTCGCGATAATCCGCGTCATCCGGGTGATGATGAAAAAGCTGCAGAAATTATGGCGCTCTGTCCACACCTGCCGATCAGGGCGGTGTCAACGACCAGCCTGCCGGAACTGATCGCGGCGATGTCGTTATGTCAGGGGCTCGTGAGCAGTGATGGCGGCGCGATGCACATCGGTGCGGCGCTGGGATTGCCAGTGGTGGCGCTGTTTGGCGACAGCGACCCGGCGTGCTGGCATCCGTGGCAGGTGAATTATCAGGTGCTGCAACCGGCGTCACGGAATGTTAATGCGCTGAACAGCTGTGAAGTCTATGACGCCGTTGTCCATACCCTGATTCAGTCATCCTCTTCAGGCCAGCGTCCCCGGCTGGCCGCCTCAGACAGCATCGCGACGGTGACAGGGCGGTAAGCCGGTTCAGCGCCGGCTCTGAATCCGGCAGTGAAAGCAAAGCGTCGCCGTTGCGCTGCCGGAAAATAGCGGGCCTCATCATAATGGTCGGCGCTGACGTTAAACGTGAGAAAAAAGTCGCTCATCAGCAGCGCAAATTCCACCTCATTCAGCGGTAACTGTTGCAGGTGAAAACCCGGCCGGTCCACTCTGCGGAACCAGCCCAGCGGGGTCGGCTGATTATGGTATTCAATCAGCGTAATAATGGCGTGAGAAAAACGGTTCATTATCCTACCAACTGCGCCACGGCCTGCTCAACCTCTTCCGCCTTAATCGACGCCATGGGATGCTGCGTCGCCGTCTTATCCGGACGATGAATGATAATGTGGCGATCGCTGTCCTGACAGGGGCCGGTATAGCGCGGGTTGGCGGTGGAGAAGAGGCTGACGGTCGGGGTCTGCGCCGCCACAGCGATGTGCAGCGGGCCGGTGTCGCCGGTGACCAGCAGATCCAGCGAGCGGATCAGGGTAATCAGGCCACTGAGGTTTGTTTTGCCCGCCATTGGCGTCACATTTTTCCGGCATTGCGGCGGCAGGCTGGCGATAAACGCCTGCTCAAGCGGCTGCTCAGCCGCCGTACCGGTCACGACGATTTCACTGTCAGGCCAGCGCGCAAGCAGGGCGGTCGCCAGCTGACTGAACGACTCCAGCGGCCAGCGGCGGATATCTTTCGATGCCCCCAGCTGAAACCCGATGCGGCGATGCGGCCCCTTTGCCGTGGCACTGCTATTCAGCTCTGGCAGATGCATCCGGGTCTGCTGCGTCTCTGCACCCAGCGCTTCAATTAACTTCAGCTTACGCTTGATGGTATGGTCGTCGAAATACCCCGAATAGTGGTCGAGATATTTATTCAGCACCGGTGATTCACTGCCGTAATGGTCGCGTAAAATAGTCTGACTGCCGGTCAGCACCGAGCTCATAATATCGTAGGGGAAATGCGCGTGTAATATGACGGACAGTTCTGGTTTATGGCGACGTAGTTTGAAAAATAACGGCAGAAAATTTGCCAGTTTGTTATCCCAGATATAGATCTTATCGAACCAGGGATAGCGGCTGACGAGATCCTTATTTTTCAGGCTGGAGACCAGAATAAATTTACTGGCAGGAAAGCGTTTTTTCAGGCTCCAGATAGCGGGCGTATTCATCAGAAAATCGCCCAGCGCGGTGGTGGAATAGATGACCACGGTCTCCGGGTTCAGCTGCTGCAGGGCCTGCGGTTGTCTTCTGCCGGAAAATCGAGAGTAAAGCGTTAAAAGGCGGTCTATCAGATAAATCTTTTTTTTCTTCACGTCTCAATTCTCTTTAACGTATCAATTATATTAAAAAAAGCATTATGTGTGATTAGAGAATAGTTTCAGTGAGAAAGTTCATTACGGAAATACTTTTTTAAACGCTGTAGAGAATCTGTTTAAACTGTTCCCACAATTTCTGTGTTGTTTATTCAGGGTGTATGTACAGGATTGTGTAAAGAGAGTAGGGGATTATTGAAAAGAATCGGGATGAATCTTAAAAAACCGTCCTATTATGCGCGTGATGTTAATTGCAGTAACAATTAATAGCAGGATAACAATGAGTGACATTATTTTATGCGCGCTATCGGTTAATGCCGCGCACAATAAACAGACCCCGGCGTCAGAGCCGGGGCCGGGAATCAGGACTGAGGCTGACCCACCGGGCCGGAACCGAGCGTACCGCCTGGTGAGGACTGACCGCTTGGCGCATGAGGGCGTCCATCTTCTTTAATTGCACTGCTCTGGTGTGAGCAGCCCGCCAGAGAGGTCAGTGTCGCTGCAACAAGCAGCAGGGCAGGAATCGTTTTCATAAGGTCACCTTGATGTTGTCAGAAAAAGAGAAGCTCACTTAATCATAGTGACTGACCGCGATCTGGCCTGAAAAGGGTTATTTTTCAGACGTTTCTCAGCAGCACGTCGCTGTGAGCGAAAAAAAACGGAAGCCACCGGCTTCCGTTCTGCTGACATTCTGCAGGATTACTTGCGGCCCAGCAGAAAGCCGAGGATAACACCGACGCCTGCCGCAACAGCCAGACCGGCAACAGGATTAGACTGAACCTGGTCCTTGATGCAGTCAGCAGCGTCGCGTGCCGCGTAGCTTGCCTGGTTGGCATAACGGCGCGCGGCGCCTTTAGCCTGATGCTCAGAAGAGCCGGTTGCTGCGCCCCATTGTTCCTGAACTGCGCCAGCGGCTTCTTTTACTTTATCTTCGATTTTTCCTGACATCTGTTGCTCCTTGGTTTTAAGTGAGACACTCAAAGCGTAGCAAAGATAGTGAATCCTGCTCCGCCAGAGGCAAATCAGAGGCTAAAAAATTATGTCCGGCTGTTAATGGCGTGGTGTCAGCGCCTCAGCCGGAGCCGGAGAAAGAGCCGAAGCAGAGCAGAAAGATCGGGTTATTGCAGCAGCACGCCCTGGATCAGACTGGCCTCCACGATGGTCACCTCGTTGATTTTCAGCGCCTCCATATAGCCTTCAACCAGCAACAGGTTGCTGACGTCCGTGGCGCGATAGTCGCCAGACAGTTCACTGTCACCCTTCCAGACCTGCTGCTGAGAGAGCTGGCGCAATGCTGCCAGGGTGTAGTGATGGGGTCTGCCCGGTAACTGATTGCGGATGGAAAACCCGTGCACGCCACCAATACCGATGACCCGGCGACCCGCCACATCCTGTTTGATCTGCGGGCTGACCTCGTTAGTGGCATAAAACTGCACGAAGCGCAGCACGGACTGCCGCCAGGAGCCAATCGGGTTGGGTGACGGAGCATCCGGGCTGTTCTTCAGCACACGCAGGATAAAGTTTTTCAGCGTCACGGAAGCCAGCTTCCCCTGATAGATATCGGCCACCGGCTGACCGGCCTGCTGTCGCCAGGCGGTCATCTGCATCGATCCGCCGCCAATATCCCAGACCAGCAACTGCTCATCACGGATCGCGGGATCGTTCAGCGCGGCTCTGGCGGAGAGGAAGCCGAGCTTCGCCTCCTGCTGCTGTGAGATCAGGCTGATTTGTGCCCCGGTCTGCCGCTGCAGATCGTCGATGACCGCCTGGCCATTGCGGGCGTTGCGAAACACGGCGGTCGCCACGCCGCTGACCCGCTGAGGATGAAAGCGCTGAGCATGGGCCAGAAGCTGCTGCAGCGCAGCGGCGCCCTGGCGGGCGATCGCCGGTGTGAGCTGATTGTCGGGAGCATGTGCCAGCGCATCGTTCCAGGCGACGGCGCGCTGATCCTGATAGAGCACTTTTTCAATGCGCGACTGGCAGACATTGACGCGGGCCACCGCGATTTTGGTGGTGCCGGAGCCGATATCAAGACCGGCGCGAATTTGCTGGCAGCGATCGGCCAGGGCAGACGTGGCGAAAAAGAGCGAACAGAAGAGGGTAACAGCAGACAGTGCAGCAGAACGCATAGAGACTCCGGATGCCAGGGGGATCAGCGTGAGCGGGCCGTGACGCAGGCCGGATAAACGCTCACCAGGAAATGACGCAGGTGATCGAAACACCATTCGGCGTCGTCAGCCTGCGGACAATAGAACTGAACGGTGATCTTTTCATAGTCGCGCTGACGCTGGCGCAGTGGCGACCAGCTCCAGTCGAGCACCGAGCGGGCATAATTTACCAGCGTTTCCGCAGGCAGGTTATGCTGCTTCTCCTGCCCGGCCAGGTAGCGGATGAAGTGTGCTTCCAGCGCCAGTGCCTCGTCGTGACCGTGTTGCGGCAGATCGGGACGAAAAGCCACATCGATAAAGCCACAGACCGCATCGGCCTGCTGCTGCCAGTCGCAGGCGAGCGTCATAAACAGCCCCTCCTGCAGATTGACCTCTTCGACCAGACGGCGCAGGTTTTCTGAGCGGTTCAGGACCGCAATCTCCTCCAGCCGGCTGGTTTCCAGCGTTAAATCAATGCCGCACGGATTGACGGAGCCATCCGCATTGCGGGTGGCCGGAAAAGGGAAGTTGATATAACCGTTGTTATCCAGACGTTTTTCCATCGGGGGAAACCTGCTGCTTGACGTTTCCTGACAATAAACCATCTGGCAGCAGGATTCACCTCTTACGGACAGGTCCAGGTGATCTGGACATCCTGATAGGGATTAATCAGCCGGAACTGCTTATCAGAGAGACGCTGTGCGTAGTAGCCTTCCCGCGTCACGGCGGAGGGGACATATTTAAAGCGATCCAGCGACTGCAGCGGCCCACTCTCCACGCTGACGTCATCCCGGGTCACGGTGAAGGCGCTGACCAGATCAAAAATCCGCCCCTGCGTTTGGCCCATCGGCTGACCATAAATTGTCGAAACCTCACCCGGACAGTCGACCCCTTTCGGGCCAGATGAACATCCAGTCAGTATGGTGATGAGGATAAAAATGCTGAGTCGCATCATGATTTTCTACCTGCTTCGATCCCTGGGCGTGTCGTGGCGTGGCGTCTCTTCTGCCAGGCCATCATTTTGTTAATCATAGCAGTTTCCGCTGCGCTTCCTGTTTGCGATTTGTTTAATCGTTAAGCAACAGGAATGTAAAAGGGTGACTTTGCTTATCAATAAACGGTATTCTTGGCTCCTTTGCGCACCACTTAGGCAAATCCAGGGATAAATGATGAAAGAAGAAGAAGCCAGTCTAATGATTATTCGCCACGCGATTGACCAGTTAGATGCCGACAAGAAGCAACAGGTCGTTGCCTGCTCCGAGCGTATTCGCGCAGCGATGCAGGCGTATGACAGCGAGAATGCCGGGCTGGCGCTGATGCTGGTGGCCGCAGAGGTTGCCGCCGAATAACCGTTATCCGGTCAGTATGCGGCGCCGATATGCTGACCGGATTAGTTTATCTTTTCTCAACTTTCCGCTTTTTCTCACCCCGATTCTATCTTTTCGTGGTCTTGTTCCCGACGCGCCTGTGCCTCATCAGGGGGCAGGGATATGTTAAGCTATTCATTCCTGTAGAAATCCTCTTCAGTGGAGACACAGCATGAAGGCAGCATTGATTGCTCTGGGCCTGATGGCCTGCCACGTCGCGCCCGCATGGAGCGAAACTGAATTTCAGCTCACCTGTCCCGGTCGGGCGACCATGACCATTTCACGCGCCGAATATGGATTATCCACGCTGATGTGGCCTCCCGGACACTTCCAGATTGCCGCAGGCCAGCAGCGTACCCGTCTGGAGGCGGGCGACAAAGTGGCGATTACCCGCTTTCGCAATGGCGATCAGCTGATTGTGAATCAGCGCACCCAGGCGACCTTCTTTGTTTATCGCGGTAGCGATAAACTGCTGCCCTGCAGCCGCAGTGAAAAACGCGATGTGGATGCGCTGACGCTGGAGCGCTACGACGACAGAGCGCGCTCTGACACCTGATACCTGACACCGGAAGCCACAATGAAACCTGAAATTACCGACACGGTTACCGCACAGGATCTGGATGAGGTCAGACTGGGTCTGACCGCCTTCAACCGTAAGTTTATTAATGTGGATGAGATCCGCTCAATTGGCGTCTTCATCCGTGATGAGCAGGGCAAAAAGCTGGCGGGTCTGACCGGGTCAACGGCCGGAAACTGGCTGCGGATTGATATGCTGTGGGTCAGTGAGGCGCTGCGCGGGCAGGGGGCAGGCAGCGCGCTGATTCAGGCCGCCGAGCAGGAGGCGCGGGATCGCGGCTGCCGCTTTGCCCAGGTGGATACCGCCAGTTTTCAGGCGCGACCGTTTTATGAAAAGCTTGGCTATACGCTGCGTTTCAGCCTGGATAACTATCCACGCCACCACCAGCGCCACTATCTGACGAAAACGCTGTAATCATAACAGCGGCTGCTGACGCAGATCGAGCGGGTGCTGCTCAGCTTCATCGATCGCCGCCAGCCAGCTCTGCAGGGTGACCTTTTTCCACGAGAGATGTCCGCGCGTGGTGCTCATCAGCACCACGTCGGGACGCAGCGAACGGTAAAATTCCAGCGTCTGACTCAGCTCTGCGGGATTACTGTCCGGCACCAGCACGGTAATCCAGTTATCGTGCGACCGCGTCACCGTATCCCCGACAAACAGATAGGTCAGCCCCAGCGGCGACGTATAGAGGTAACTGCTGCTGCCCGGCGTGTGCCCCGGCGTCGGCAGCAGATGAAAATCCCCGAAGTGCGTCTCCTGCTGCGAAAAGGTGTCATCAGGCTCCGCGAAGCGGCTGATGGGGCCCAGCGACCGGCTATGGCAGTAAAGTGCGCTGCTGAAGCGCTGCTGGATCACCGCCGCCCCCGGCGCAGACTCGTGCCAGTGGGTCAGATAGTGGCGGATCACGCCACCACTATCGGCCAGCACTTCATGATCGAGTGGATTTTCTACGCGGCCAATCAGCAGATTGCCGCGAGGGTGACGCAGCATAAAGCCATGCATCATCAGGTCATTAACGGCATCTTCCACCGGAAATTCCGGGGTTGAGATCCACAAATCGTCATACAACGGCTTCAATGTCGATCTCCTGAAACGTTCTTTATTCCCGCAGAACGGGATGCCCGCTTGCCTGTAAACTGACCTGGCCCTGACAGACCGCTAATCGTGCGCTGGCTCCCAGTGGCAGGGTCACGGTCTCCGCGGCATGACCAAAATCCAGACCGCTGATCACCGGCAGGCCGGTGGTTTCACGCACCCGCTGCCAGACGGTGCTGAAGTCAAACCCGTTGTCATACTCTGTCAGTGCGGTGCTGGTAAAGCTGCCGGTGACGAGCGCCCGCTGACGTGCCAGAATGCCGCTCTGCTGCAGTTGAATCAGCATACGTTCTATGCGAAACGGATGTTCATTCACATCCTCAATAACCAGAATCCCGTTCTCAATCTGTGGCATCCACGGCGTACCAATCAGCGAGCAGATCATCGCCAGATTACCGCCCCATAGCGTCCCCTGCCACTCGCCCTCATCAGGCGTTTCGCTCTGCCACCTCACGTCTACTGTAGGTGATGTCAGAGCCTGCCAGAAGTGATGCAGGGTAAATTCAGATAAGGTCGCGGCACCGAAGTTGCCGGCCAGCATCGGACCGCTGAAGGTGATTAAGCCAACCTGTGCCAGCAGCGCCAGCTGAATGGCGGTGAAATCACTGTGCCCGCACAGTGCCAGCGGCTGATTCAGCAGGCGACGCTGCAGGCCGACATAGTCGATCGATTCCAGTAACCGGCTGGCACCATAACCGCCGCGCACCGCCAGCACCACATCGGGCAGCGTGCTGAGTGTGGCAAGCTGGTTGATATCCGCCAGCCGTTCTGCGTCTGTCCCGGCGAAGCGCTGAAAACGCCGGGTAATGACCTGCTCATTCTCTACCCGATGGCCCGCCTCACGCAGTCGCGCAATGCCGCACAGCGCCGCAGGCTGATTGTGACAGTAACCGGACGGGGAGATAAGACGAACTGAACGTGAAATCATCATACTTTCCTGCTGTTAGCGCCTCTGACTTCAGTCGATGATGACGAAATGCACCTCTGAAGTCACGACACGGACCGCTTTTTCGTGCATTTAGGATAAACGGTAATTTTGCTCTCAGGCTGACTGGGTATGATAGCATTCGCCACTACCGCTATGAGACGAAAAATTGCTGAAAATCCGACACCTTATACTCTCAGCGTTACTCCTGACCGGCTGTGCCAGCGAGCCACCGCACCCCGCAGTGAAACAGCGTAACACGCCACTCACTCAGGCACCGCCTTCCAGCGTTAACAGCGCATGGTCAATGTTTACCGAAGATGCCGCCAGTCATTATGGCGTTGATGAGAAGCTTATCAGCGCCATTATCAGTGTCGAGTCGGGGGGGAATCCTGGCGTGGTGAGCCGTTCGAATGCGGTAGGCCTGATGCAGATCAAAGCCTCGACCGCCGGGCGTGAAGTCTACCGGACTCAGGGGCGCCGCGGTCAGCCATCGAATGCCGAACTGCGCGATCCGGCTAAAAATATTGATATCGGCACCGCCTATATCCGCATCCTGCAGGATTCCGCTCTGTCAGGGATTCGCGATCCGCTGACGCTGCGTTATGCCACCATCGTCTCCTATGCCAATGGTGCCGGTGCGCTGCTGCGAACCTTCTCCCGCGACCGCGATCGTGCCATTGCGATGATCAATGCGATGTCACCGGATGAGTTTTATCAGCATGTTCAGAACAAGCATCCGGCAGCGCAGGCTCCGCGCTATCTGTGGAAGGTCACCACCGCCTACCGCACGATCTGACCGGAGAGCGTCCCGGCATCGCCGCGGGCGCACTCCCTAGGGCGTGAGCAGCAGCCGCGCCGTCGGATAATCCACGATCAGCACCTTGATGTAGCCGCCCAGCAGCGCCGCCCGAATTGCCGGCGCTTTCTCGCATCCGCCAGCCAGTCCCACAACCTGCGGGCACTGCTTAACCTGCGCCAGCTCCATGCCAATGACCGGATCTTCTTCCGGCTGCAGCACCGGCTGCCCGCAGGCATCGAAGTAGTGCAGGCAGATGTCCCCCACAGCACCGCGTGCCGCCAGGGTCTGCAGCATTTCACCATCGTAGTAGTTGCCCGAATTGCGCAACAGGGCTGACGGCTCAAGGTCGCCAATACCGACAATCGCCAGATCGACCTGCTCAAACTGCTCCAGTACCTCCGCCACTTCCGCGTTGGCTGACAGCCGCTGGCGATCGCTGACCGAATGTTCGATTGACTGAGACGGCAGCAGCCAGGCGGGGCAGTTCAGCAGCGCCGCCAGATTCTGCGTCAGAATGGTGGCCTGCACATTGCCGTTAGCGCCAACCCCGCCCAGCAGCTGAATAACCCCTTTGCAGGCGATGTTGAGCGGATGCAGCGCATCCACCATCGCCCGGATGGTGCCGCTCCAGGATGAGATGCCGATCAGTTCATCGTTGCGCAGGCGGGTCTCGAGATAGTGCGCTGCCGCCGATCCAATCGCCTGTTTGATCTGCAGCGGGGAAGCCTGATCCGGCACATCAACCACAATCGCCTGGGGCAGGCGATAGGTCTGCTCAATCGCTTTTTCCAGCTCAGGATAGACATTAGCCGGCGGCACAACGCTAATTTTGACCACGCCCTCTTTCACGCTGCGATTAAGGATGCGTGAGACAAAGGATTGCGACAGGGACAGCGACTGCGCGATCTCCGACTGCTTCAGCCCCTCGATATAGTAAAGGGTGGCGATCTTTACCATCAGTCGTTGTTCATCCTGTTTTGCCATCGGTTTTCCCTCTCAGAGTCTGCCCGGTATTGTTAACCAGGATCATCAAAATCACAACGCAGGCGAATTTGTGATCGTTTTCTCTTTTTGACGATCGCCTGTTGGACGATGCCTCCGCAGAGGCGCATAGTCATTATGCATATAAAATCGTAGTTGAATATATATTCGCATGAAATCGTAAGCAGGTGCTTTTGTGCCCACCGTGCCGGTTGTCAGGCTGTAGTGGCCATGGGGGAACGCAGATACCCGTCAGGTGATGAACCGATCTGACACGCTGTTTAACGACGCCTTTATGCATGATGACAGGTGCTGATTCCGGACCGGATGCGTTAACAGTTAATTTTTTTACCCATCGTGAATATATATTCACGATCGATTTAAAATTCAGAGGCAGAACATGAATCCTTTCAATCTTTCAGTCGATGAGCTTGAACGCCGGGCGCGGGCGATACGCCGCCGTATCATCCAGCTTAATGCGGGCAGCCCGGCAGGCGGGCACACCGGTGCTGACCTGTCACAGGTCGAGATCCTGACCGCGCTCTACTTCCGTATTCTGAACTGCGCACCGGATCGCACAGAGGATAGCGAGCGCGACATCTACATTCAGTCCAAAGGGCATGCGGTAGGGGGCTACTACTGCGTACTGGCGGAAGCGGGCTATTTCCCGACCGAGTGGCTTACCACCTATCAGCACGCTGACTCTCCTCTGCCGGGCCACCCGGTGCGCCAGAAGACACCGGGCGTGGAGCTGAACACCGGTGCGCTGGGGCACGGCCTGCCGGTGGCGGTAGGCATCGCCCTCGCGGCGAAAAAAGATCGCAGCTCCCGCCGCATCTTTGTCGTGACCGGTGACGGCGAACTGGCGGAAGGGAGCAACTGGGAGGCCGCTCTGGTGGCGGCGCACTATGGGCTCGACAATCTGATCATCATCAATGACAAGAACAAACTGCAACTGGCGGGCGCCACCCGGGACATCATGAACACGGACCCGCTGCCGGAAAAATGGCGCGCTTTCGGGCTGGAGGTCAGTGAATGTAACGGCAATGCGATGGCGGCGGTCGTCAGCACCCTTGAAAACCTGCCGCAGAACGGCAAGCCGCAGGTGGTTGTGGCGCATACCGAGAAAGGTTTTGGCGTCTCCTTTATTCAGAGCAAGGCGGAGTGGCATCACCGGGTGCCGAAAGGCGAAGAGATCGCGCTGGCACTGGAGGAACTGAAAGATGAGTAATGCACAACACCTGGCAAACGTCATGGTTACGGCCTTTATCGACGCGGTGAATCGCGGCGTCGATCTGGTACCGGTGGTCGCGGACTCCACCTCCACCGCCAAAATCGCGCCTTTTATCAAGGCGTTTCCCGACCGGCTGATTAACGTCGGCATCGCGGAGCAGACGCTGGTGGGAACGGCAGCAGGCCTGGCGCTGGGCGGCAAAATCGCCGTGACCTGCAACGCCGCGCCGTTTCTGGTTTCACGCGCCAATGAGCAGGTAAAAGTCGACGTCTGCTACAACAACACCAACGTCAAACTGTTCGGGCTGAATGCCGGTGCCAGTTATGGCCCGTTAGCCAGCACCCATCACAGCATTGACGATATCGCCGTAATGCGCGGCTTTGGCAACATCGAGATCTACGCACCGTCCTGTCCGCTGGAGTGTCGTCAGATTATTGATTACGCCCTGGAGCACGTCGGCCCGGTCTATATCCGCCTTGATGGAAAAGATCTGCCGCAGCTGCATGATGACACCTACCGCTTCAGACCCGGTGCTATCGACCTGTTACGTGAAGGCCGCGACATCGCCCTGGTGGCGATGGGATCCACAGTTCATGAGGTGGTTCACGCCGCTGCGCAACTGGCTGAGCAGGGTATTTCAGCGGGCGTGATCGCGGTTCCATCGATTCGACCCTGTGATACCCAACAGCTGCGCAACCTGTTAAATCACTATCCGGCGGTCGTGACCGTGGAGGAGCATAACGTCAATAGCGGTGTCGGCAGCCTGGTCGCGGAAGTGCTGGCAGAAGGCGGCTGCAGTATTCCGCTGGTCCGGCTCGGTATTGCTGATGGGGAGTATGCGATTGCCGGCGATCGGGCCGCCACGCGTGCCCGTCATGGCATTGACGCCAGCAGCGTGGTGAAGAGTGCAGCGCGCATCTGCGCAGGAGTGTGAACATGGCGGGACCTCTGATTCTGGCAATCGATGAAGGCACGACCAATGCCAAGGCGATAGCGGTTGATCGTGCCGGGCGGGTGGTGGCGCGTGGCAGCCAGAGTTTAGCTCTGCACCATCCCCAGCCGGGGCTGGCTGAGCAGGACCCGATGGCAATCTGGCAGGCGGTGAGGGAGGCGATCACCCGGTGTCTGGCGGCATGCGGGGGCGCGCCTGTCGCCGCCGTCGCGATCAGTAATCAGCGGGAGTCGGTGCTGATCTGGCAGCGGCGCGACGGGCAGCCACTGACGCCGCTGGTAAGCTGGCAGGATCGCCGTTCTGAGTCGTTCTGTCGCGATCTGCACCAGGCAGGCAAAGCCCCCCGGATCAGCGGCCTGACCGGGCTGGCCGTCGATCCGATGTTTCCGGCAGCGAAGCTGACCGGGATGCTGGCTGCCATCCCCGATGGCGCGGCACGGGCCGCAGCCGGCGAGCTCTGCATCGGCACGGTTGATTGCTGGCTCAGCTGGCAGCTCAGCGCGGGCGAATGCTTTGTGACCGATCATGCTAATGCCGCCCGTACGCAGCTCTACAGCCTGCACCTGAACGACTGGGACGACGAGCTGCTGACGCTGTTTCAGTTGCCGCGAGCCGCGCTGCCGCGCATCATCGCCTCCGCCAGTGAGCAGGGTGTGGTGGCGGTGAACACCATTCCCGGCTTAGCGCCGGGCACCCCCATTCTGGCGCGCATCGGCGATTCGCATGCCGCCCTGCAGGCGCAGCGACGCGGAGACGCTGAAGTCGTAAAAGCCACCTACGGCACCGGCTCCTCTCTGATGATGTCTATGGCGACGCCGTTACTGACCGAAAATGGCCTCAGCACTACCGTGGCCTGGCACGACGGTACGCTGCGTTATGCCTTTGAAGGCAATATTACCCACACCGGCTCAGGCGCGGCCTGGCTGGGTAAGCTGCTCGGCGTGCAGGACCCACGTGAACTGACCGCACTGGCGCAGGGCTGCGATGACAATCAGGGCATCTACTTCGTCCCGGCGCTCTCAGGACTGGGCGCGCCCTGGTGGGATTTACAGGCGCGCGGCATGGTGTGCGGATTGACGGATGCCGCCACCCCCGCGGTGCTGGCGCGGGTGGCGCTGGAGTCGATCGTCTGGCAAATCGCCGATGTCTTTTTTGCGATGGAGCAGGCGAGCGGTCAGCAGCTTCCGGCGCTGTGTGTGGATGGCAGCGCCACGGAAAACAGCTGGCTGATGCAGCTACAGGCCGATGTGTTACAGCGTCCGCTCTACCGGGTGCCCACCGCCGAAGTCTCCGCCCTGGGCGCAGCGTTGCTGGCCGGCAAAGTACTGGGATGGTGGCAGCAGGGCAGTGATATGCAGGCGCTGCAGGGGGGCAGCGTTATCCTGCCCCGTGACGCGCGCGCGCACGCTATGCAGGAAAACTACAAAGGCTGGCTCGACGCTGTTGCCCGCTGCCGTTTTCAGCCGCGTTAAGCGCGATCCGGCGCAGCGGCGTGACGGTTTGCCTGGCCTGAAACCCCCTGAGGCCAGGCAACACTTCAGCGCGCCATTTGACGTACCTCGCCCTTATCATTCTCCACGGCAACCAGATCCACCGGCGGCAGATTGCCGCCGCTGAACTCGACCTGACGGATCGGGAAGGCGAAGCGAATATTGCGCGCTTCCAAGGCCGCCATCAGCTGCAGGTTAATCTCCTGCTGAATATCCATATATTTGTTGTAATCCGCATCCAGCACGTAATAGACCACTTCAAACGTCAGCTTCGAATCCTCAAACGCCAGGAAGTGGGCGCGGTCAAAACGCGTGGTCTCCACACCCTCAATGATCGCCTTAACCAGCGGGCTAATCTCCCGAACCTGCTCCGACGGGGTGGCGTAGCTGATGCCAAACTTAAAGACGATGCGGCGCTGCTGCATACGCTTGTAGTTGTGAATGGTCTGCTGCAACAGAATGGTGTTTGAGCAGACAATTTGCTCTCCGCTCAGGCTGCGCAGCCGGGTCGTTTTCAGGCCGATATGCTCGATGGAACCGGCAATGTCGCCAAAGACAATAAAATCGCCATGCTCAAAAGGCTTATCAAAACCAATCGCCAGAGACGCAAACACATCGCTCAGCACGGTCTGAATGGCCAGTGCAATGGCAATACCGCCGACCCCGAGGCTGGCGACCAGTGCGGTAATATTGATACCCATGTTCGACAGAATGGCGAGGAACATCATGATCCAGATCACGACCCGCAGCAGAATCCCGAGGATCACCGTGGTCACCGGATTACGCACGTGCAGCGGATCGCGCATCAGGCTCTTCAGCCACAGCCGGATGCCGCTGTCGATCCACAGGGCGAGTTGCACAATCAGCGCCAGGAACCAGCCGTGGGCGATGGTGGCGCTCCATGAGGCGGGCAGATCGACAAATTTCAGGGCAATCAGCAGCGAAAAGATCAGCAGCAGGGTCTGGCTGGTGCTTCGCAGGATCTCCACCAGGATCGCAGTGACACGAACGTGACGGTGTTCGCTGTAAAGGGCAATCCGGTTGGAGATAAAGCGAATCAGGGTGCGCAACACCCAGTAGATCACCAGGGTGGCGACCACCACGATGGCGCTGTTGAGCCAGAATGTCTGGTTAAAAAAGAGGGAGTGAAAATGACGTGATGAGAGCCAGTTTTCCATTGGGGAAGGTCTCCTTGCTGGGTTCCGGTTTAAAAGAAATCAAGCAGGAAGCATAGCCTGGATGCGGCCCTCTGGGGGCACGCATCCGGAAAGGGGTTACTGGAATCGGGTCGATTTATCGCGCGCCAGTCGCTCAAGGGAGAAGATAATCTGCTGAAGCTGCCGCTCCTGCGTCGGATTCAGCGTGGCAAACCGGAAGCTGAGACGGGGCGTGACGCGGGTTTCATTTTTATGCGTCACGACAGTGCGTTCGCCGATGTGCAGCAGCTTAACCGGCACCTCGAAATGACCATACTCACCCAGCTCCACGCGAAACTGATTGAAACTGTCGCCATTCTGCAATCCTTCCGGCAGCGCCTCGTCCACCAGCACACCGATCCCGCCCAGCGACAGATCCTGCAGGCGCAGACGCGTTTTCCGGCCATCCGGCCACACGGTATGGCACCAGAACTCCGGCGCCAGCGGAGCCGTGACCCGGAAAAATTCCCGTCGCTGAATCTGCCACACCAGCTCGGGCAGCGGCGCGCTGAAGGCGGGCAGGCCGTCAAAATCGACCTTCTCCAGCGAGGCGAGACTGAACTCTACCTTCGCGCCGTAGGTTTCCGCCGTGATGCTGAGATCGTCGCTGGTCAGGGCGTAGTCGTTATCCAGATTATTACTGCCGAGGTCAAACAGCAGGCGGTCTGCGTCGGCAGCCAGCATCCGGCTGATAAACTGCCCGCGCGGAAAACGCACCAGTAATGGTGTCTGCAGTCGCAGCAGATCTTTCATTACGCCCAGAACCGCCAGCGTGCCACGTTTTAAATATTGTTCCTGGTCGGCTTCTTTCACATCCTGCTCCACAAGGGGTTTTATTATTTTTACGTTCTGACTACCTCATTACGGTTATCGGCGCAGCGGAAAAAAGCTTTAGCCAGGGTACGCCGAAAAAATCGTGAGGGCAGGCAGGCACTTTCTGAAAAGCTCGCTATACTTAGCGCAGTAAACCGCTTGATTAATCAGGCGTTCACGATGTAATCAAAAAAGGAAGGAGCAACAGATGGGTATTATTTCCTGGATCGTCTTTGGCTTGATCGCGGGTATTCTGGCGAAGTGGATTATGCCGGGTAAAGACGGTGGCGGTTTCATTCTGACGGTGGTGCTGGGTATTATCGGTGCTGTGGTCGGGGGCTGGATCAGTACGCTGTTTGGCTTCGGCCGCGTCGATGGGTTTAACTTCGGAAGCTTTGTGGTCGCAGTGATCGGTGCCATCGTGGTGCTGTTTATCTACCGCAAGGTACGCAGTTGACCGTAACGGTTTAAACAAAAAAGGGGACGAAGCGATTCGTCCCCTTTTTTATGACTCAGATTGGATCGCTTTTTAACGCCCTTGCCCATCATGCTATGAGCCTCTTTTGCTGCGAACAGACTATCGTAGCGTGATCCCACCATGCATTTTCATTAACGCTGACTGCCTCCACCGTGAAATGCGCACTCTCGACTTCACGCCGTAAATCAGGGAGCGGCTTCAGGGTCCGCCAGGGCTTGCCGGCCTTCCATAAATGATGGCTGCAGGGATCATAGGCCGCAATGTCGGCTGAATGACGAGGTGTGCCGCACATTGAACCGATCACAAAGCGTCCCTCCGGGCTGAGCAGCCTTCTTACCTCGGCAAAGAAGCGCTGCCGATCGTCGTCGATCAGGCAGTGTAAGCAGCTGCCGTCAATAATGAGCTCAAACGTTGCCGCCTGACAGCGATCGATATGACAGACATTGCCGACAAGAAATGTCGCGGTGAGTCCGGCTTGCTGAAAACGCTTTTCGGCCCACTCTATCGCGGTCTCTGACCAGTCTACTCCCCAGACTGATTATCCCTGCTCAGCGAGAGACTGTGCGGCCATGGCGCCATTACCGCAACCCATCTCCAGTACCGGTGCGCCAGGCTCCGGTAAATAGTGGTGAGTACGGAGCCACTGAAAGATTTCTTCCTGCTGTTTTTTGGCTCTGAGATAACCTTCTCCTGCCCAGGCCACCGCGCCGTTTGCCAGAAGCTGCCTGTAATGTTGTTCATAGGGGTTCATGTCAGAGACTCCTTTTCAACGCCGGACCCTCTGTTTATACGTCAGGGTCGCCTGTGTGTCATCGCACCATTTCGGCCATAGCCCTGTCTGTGAGCGAAGCGGCAGAAAAAAGGCCGGGCGGATTTCAGGAACGTTCGGGAGGGAAAGGTCTGCAGGCAGAGAAAGATAATTCTGAGCGGATGGGAAGAGGCTGAAAAAGGCGGGTTATCAGAGGAGAAAACCCTCCGGGCTGGCCGGAGGGTTGCATCACGAAGGCTTTTATCAGAAGTCGTAACCGACGGTCGCCATCACGCTGCGTTCAGCGCCACGGTAGCAGTAGCCGGTGCCGTAACAGGCGGCTACATAGGTGCGATCGGTCAGGTTATTCGCGTTAACCTGCACCCAGGCCCCTTTCAGGCTGTTATTCCAGACGCCGAGATCGGCGCGAACGGAGGCATCAAACAGCGTGACCGACGGCAGACGAGTAGTGTTCTCGTTGTCCGCCCACTGCTTGCCGATGTAGCGCACGCCTGCGCCGGCACTCAGACCATAATCAAACTGATAGTGGCCCCAGAGAGACGCCATGCTGTTTGGCGCCACGTAAGGCGTGTGCCCATCATTACCATCTACCGAATCCTTGTAGCGCAGATGATTCAGGGTATAGCTCGCCACTGTGCTCAGGCGCGAGGTTAACTGATTACGCGCCTCCAGCTCAATACCCTGGGAATGGACTTTGCCCGATGGCGTATAGGTCGCCGTCAGCACGTCGCGGTTCGCCACATCTTTCTGCGTCAGATCATAAATCGCAGCGGTATAGAGATCGCGTGTACCAACCGGCTGATATTTCACCCCGGCCTCATACTGTTCTGACGTGGTCGGTTTCAGCAGGTTATTGTTCGGATCGGTGAGGGCGGTGGGCGTAATCGCCTGGCTCCAGCTGACATAAGGCGAGATGCCGTTGTCGAAGGCATAGAGCAGCGCGGCGCGTCCACTGATGTGATCATCCTGACGGCGATCGCTGCCGCTGTTATTCGCGACGATGCGATCGTACCGGCCAGAGAGATCAAGATGCCAGCGGTCCAGCTTCATCTCATCCTGCAGATAGAGGCCGGTCTGGTAGTAACGACGGGTTTTATCCGCCCAGGTATAGGCTGGCATGTCACCGACCTGCTCGCCGGTCAGGGCATTCAGCTGTGAAGCCACGCCGCCTGCCGCAGAGATCTCATTTTTGTAGCGGTGATATTCAGCACCCAGCGTCACGCGATGCTCCAGTTCACCGGTGGCAAACTCCGCCTGTAAACGGTTATCGGTAGCCCATGCCGCCAGCGAAGAGCGCTCACCTGAATAGTAGCGGTTCAGCAGATCGGGATTATTTTTATCCCAGCCAATCTGATAGACCTGATCGAGATCGACATTCGAGTGGCTGTAGCTGCCGGTTGAGGAGAAGGACCAGACGTCATTAAAACGATGGGCGAAATCGAAGCTGTAGATCTGCTCGCGGCGTTTGAACTGGTCGAGGTCGCTGTTGCCCTCATAGAATCCCTTACTCAGCTTATAGCCGTTGTGTTCGGTGATGCTGCCGTCACCCGGGACGGAGCCGTGATAGCCGCCAGAGGGATCTTTCTGCAGATAGGCTTTCAGGATCAGATGGGTATCTTCATCCGGCTGCCACATCAGCTGCGGCATCAGCGCATATTTCTCTTCGCGGGTGTGATCGTACTGGGTGTCGCTGTTGCGGGTCACGCCGGTCAGACGGTACGCCCACTGGTCGTTGATGGCGTTGGTGTAGTCGAACATTGTGCCGGTGGTGGCATTGCTTCCCGCCTGCAGCTGAATGTGACCCTCTTCCGCGAACTGAGGACGCTTAGTGACCAGGTTTACCAGCCCGCCAGGCACCGTCTGGCCGTAAAGGGCCGAAGAGGGGCCTTTGATCACGTCGACGCGCTCAAGGAAGGCGTTATCCACCTGCAGAATGTTGAAACTGCCGCCGTCGCTCATCAGCCGCATGCCGTCGAGGAAGGTGTTATCGACATCGCCGCCGTGGAAGCCGCGCAGCGCGATGGTGTCGTAACGGGTGGCGGCACCGCCAAAGTTAGTAAAGACACCGGAGCTGTAGCCCAGCGCCTGATTCAGGGTCAGTGCCCCCTGGTCCTGGATCTGCTGACGGGTCACAACCGAAATTGACTGCGGTGTGGTCACCAGCGGCCGATCGCTCTTAGTTGCGCCCTGGCTGGTGGTCGCCAGATAGCCCTGGGTGGGAGAGGTCGCATCTTCCTGCGGCTGGGCAGTCACGACCATATCGGCAGCGTAACTCAGGGCAGGCGCGGCCAGCACCAGAGTGCAGAGGGGAACATAACCTTTCAGCGGCAATGACAGTTTCATCGAAATTCCTTTCTTAACAAAGGTTCAGGCAGGTGTAGTCAGTTTGTTGATACATAATCTCATTATCATAATGAGAATTATTACCTTTTGTAAAAACGCTGCAATTTTGCCTGTGGATGAGAGAACGTCAAGTAAAATTCGCTGAAGTAAGGAAAGAATACCTCCGGCCAGGCCAGAGGTATTCAGAGACTAATCAGGGCTGAGAGGCTGACGCCTGAGGAATATCGTGGGCGCTGTTACAGATTTTATCTTTCGGGCAGTACTTATCCAGCAGTTTGAGCGTCACGCCGTTTGTCCAGCCGAAGCCATCCTGCAGCGGGTACTCACCGCCGCCGCCGCCACCGAGATTTTTGCCTTCAACGACATATTTCTCGACCAGCTTATGCTCACGGTCATAGGTGCTCTGGACATTTTGCAGGAAGCGTAATCCCACCTTTTTAGCCAGTTCTGGCTGGTTGTAATGCTCCAGTCCTTCGACTGCAACCCACTGCAGCGGTGCCCAGCCGTTAGGCGCGTCCCACTGCTGACCATTGTTCACGGTGGTCGTGACCAGCCCGCCTGGCTTCAGCAGCTGTTTCTCAACCGCGCTGGCGGTACTTTCCGCCTGCTTATTGCTGGCGACCTGCAGATAGAGCGGGAACAGTGTGGCGGCGGTCAGCTGCGGATGAACCTGCTTTTTCTGCCAGTCATAGTCGGCATACCAGTTCTGTTTACTGTCCCACAGATAGCGGTTAATCGCCGCCTGGCGCTTCTCTGCGCGATCGGCATACTGCTTCGCCAGATCGCTCTGTTTGTTCATCTGGTACCCTTTAGAGAGCGTCTGCTCCAGATGGAACAGCAGGCTGTTGAGGTCAACCGGGGCCAGCTGCGTCGTGCGGATGGTGGAGAGATTATGCGCATCGGTAAACCAGCGTGAACTGAAATCCCAGCCCGATGCTGCCCCGGAGCGCAGCTCGCGGTAGAGTTCCGCTTTATTGCGCTGCGGTGCTTTCTGCGCGGTGGCAATATCATCCATCCAGGATTCGGTGCGCGGCACGTCACGGGCATCCCAGTAGCGGTTAAGCAGCGTGCCATCCGCCAGCTTAATCACCCGCTTGCTGGCCGCGCCCGCCGCCACTTTGTCGCTATCCGCCATCCAGTAGTCATACTCTTTCTGCAGTTCAGGCAGGTAGTGGCTATACGCTTTGCCCTGGTCATGCGTCGCCAGCAGATCGACCATCAGGCTGAAGAATGGCGGCTGCGAGCGGCTCAGATAGTAGCTGCGGTTGCCGTTGGGTATGTGACCGTAGCGGTCAAGCAGCGAGGCAAAGTTATCCACCATATCCTGCACTTTATCCCAGTGTCCGCTCTCGGCCAGTCCCAGCATGGTGAAGTAGCTGTCCCAGTAATAGATCTCGCGGAAGCGACCACCCGGCACCACATAGGGTTTGGGAAGCGGCAGCAGCGAGTCATATTGTCCGGCGCTGCTGGTGGTGCGCGTCAGCACCGGCCACAGGCCATCAATGTGGTCACGCAGGTTTTGCCCGGCTGGCGGCACATATTTGTCGCCTGCGGCGGGCAGGGTAAAGTTGGCATCAACAAAACGCTTCAGATCGAAATTGCGCTGTTTCTTCTGCATCTGCCAGTCGGCAAGTATCGACGCGGGATCAAATTTCGGCACCGCATCGGCAAAGGTTTTCTGGTCCGGGTAGAACTTCGCCTGTTGCACGGCATTAAACAGCGGCCCCAGACGAACGTCTGGCGGCTGCGGCTGATTATCCAGCATGCGGCTGTGATCGTCGGCATGAGCAGTGAAGGCGGGTACGCTCAGCAGCAGAGTGAGCAGAAAGGGCGCATAACGCTGACGCCGTGGGGCGGCGTTTACCTCAATTTTTGTCATCGGTTTTTCTCCTTGTCCGAAATGCGGCCGCGCGTAACGCATTGACCACAGGACCAACTTTAGACCGTATCCTGACACTTCACCCTGAAGCGAGCCGGAAATGTGAAGCCACGGGAATTATTTTTAGGGTAAAAAGCCCTGCCCGACGCGGGTTTTTTCTTGCGCTGACCGGGATTTTCCCTGACGCTGAAAGAAAAAAAGGAGAGCAGGATGGAGATCATCTGGTATCACCCGTCGCAGTCTGCAACGGCCTGGATTAGGGGTTTACAACAGCGTCTGCCACAGGCGCGGGTGCGTGCCTGGCAGCCAGGCGATGAGGGGCCGGCCGATTATGCGCTGGTCCGTTCCCCTCCCGCAGAGATGCTGCGGGGACGGTCTACCCTGCGCGGCGTCTTTGCCCTCGGCGCGGGCGTCGATGAGATTCTGAAACAGCTTGAGCAGCATCCGGAGATGCTGCCCGACAGCGTGCCGCTCTATCGGCTGGAAGATACCGGCATGGCGCGCCAGATGCAGGAGTATGCTGTCCATAGCGTCCTGACCTGGTTCCGCCGCTTTGACGACTACCGGCTTCAGCAGCAGCAGGCGTGCTGGCAGCCGCTGCCTCCCTATACGCGTGAAACCTTTACCGTCGGTATTCTGGGGGCGGGCGTGCTGGGGCAGAGCGTCGCCGAGGGCCTGAAGCCCTGGGGATTCCCGCTGCGCGTCTGGAGCCGTTCGCCGAAAACCATTGACGGCGTCACCAGCTTCGCCGGTCGCGATGCGCTGCAGCCGTTCCTGCAGGGGACGCAGGTGTTAATCAACCTGCTGCCGAGCACGCCGGAGACGATTAACCTGATCGACCAGCACTTTTTAGCGCAGCTGCCACACGGCGCGTTCCTCCTCAACATCGCACGCGGTGCACAGGTGGTGGAAGCGGATCTGCTGGCGGCACTGGAGAGTGGTCAGCTGAAAGCGGCGGCACTGGATGTGTTTCAGGTGGAGCCGCTGCCCGAAGCGCATCCGCTCTGGTCCCATCCGCGCGTCACAATTACCCCCCATAATGCGGCGGTCACGCTGATCGACGAAGCGATCGACTATATTGCCCGCGCCATTACTCAGGACCAGGCAGGCGACATGCCGCAGGGCAGGGTAGATCGGCAGCGCGGCTATTAACTAACCGGCCCTGTCAGGGCCGCTCAGGAGGAGAGAAGAATGTATCCGGTAGATCTGCATATGCACACTGTTGCCAGCACACATGCTTACAGCACGCTGCACGACTATGTGGCTCAGGCGAAGCAAACGGGCCTGAAACTGTTTGCCATTACCGATCACGGCCCTGATATGGCTGACGCGCCGCACTACTGGCACTTTGTGAATATGCGCATCTGGCCGCGGGTGATCGATGGCGTGGCGATTCTGCGCGGTATTGAGGCCAACATTAAAAATCAGCAGGGGGAGATCGACTGCTCCGGCCCGATGCTTGATGCGCTGGATCTGATCGTTGCCGGCTTTCACGAGCCGGTTTATGCGCCGCGCGACAAAAAACAGCACACTGACGCGATGATCGCCGCAATGGCCAGCGGACAGGTTCACATCATCAGCCATCCGGGCAACCCGAAATTTCCGGTCGATATCCCGGCTATCGCTGAAGCAGCCGCACATTATGACGTGGCGCTGGAACTGAACAACTCCTCTTTTACCCACTCGCGTCCCGGCAGCGAACCTAACTGTCGCGCGATTGCCGCCGCGGTGCGCGACGCCGGTGGACGGCTGGCGTTTGGCTCCGATTCCCATACTGCGTTTACGCTGGGCCATTTCGATCACTGCCTGCGCATCGCCCGTGAAGTGGATTTTCCGGAGGATCGGGTGTTAAATGTCACGCCGCGCCGCCTGCTCGACTTTCTGGAGCAGCGCAGCGGCAAACATATTGCTGAACTGGCTGACTTTTAACTGCTTCGTCGGGAACTCAGCCCCGCATAGGGGCTTTTCAGGGCCACCTTTCTCTGGTTTGAAAAGCATGACTTTATTCGGATACTACCCAACGTATCTGAACAGCCCTGCCTCGGTTATATCAATAGTCACCCGCAGACGTGCCGAAGGATCAATAATGAAGTTTGCAAAATGGCTGGGTAAATTTTCGGCACACCTTCTTGAGGGGACGATAACAGCAGCGATGAGTTTCCTGGCTCTCGCTTCGCTATTTTTGTTTGATAGTCTGGCTCTGAAGCTATGCGGCTTTTTTGGTTCTGTTTTGATGGGGTATGGAGCCGCTTATTTCCTTGGTAAAGCCAGAGGGGAGCACAGGGAATGACAGTGCATAGCTATTTCCCTCCCCTGAACACCCTGTGAGATAGTCTCTTATAATGCCGGTGGATGGCTGGCGTTTGGCTCCGACTCCCACACCGCGTTTACGCTGGGCCATTTTGAACACTGCCTGCGCATCGCCCGTGAAGTGGATTTTCCGGAGGATCGGGTGTTAAATGTCACGCCGCGCCGTCTGCTCGACTTTCTGGAGCAGCGCAGCGGCAAACATATTGCTGAACTGGCTGACTTTTAACTTACTTTGCCTCAAGGAAATCTGACTCATGAATGAGTTTTCCATTCTGTGCCGCGTGATCGGCTCTCTGTTTAATCGTCAGCCGCAGGACCCGCTGCTGGTCCCGCTGTTTACCCTGCTACGCGACGGTAAGCTGCAGTCACAGTGGCCGCTGGAGCAGGATGAGCTGCTGACCCGTCTGCAACAAAACAGCGATCCTCAGGCGCTGGCCGCTGATTACAACGCGCTGTTTGTCGGCAGCGACTGTAACGTGCCGCCTTACGCTTCACAGTGGCCTGAAGGCAAAACCGAGCCGGAAGTGCGGGCGTTTCTCTCCTCGCGCGGTATGCCACTGAGCGATGCGCCCGCGGATCACTTTGGTGTTCTGCTGCTCTCTGCGTCATGGCTGGAAGATCAGTCGGCGGAAGATGAGAGCGCGGCGCAGCTGGCGCTGTTCGAAGAGTATCTGCTGCCGTGGTGCGGGGCTTTCCTGGGTAAAGTGGAAGCGCATGCCACCACCGCGTTTTACCGCACGCTGGCGATGCTGAGCCGCGAAGCCATTCAGGTGATGTACAACGAGCTGCTTGAGAGTAACGAACAGCAGCCCGACGCCTGATTGCCTGCGTCGCCGGGTTCTGCCGGGACTGCCTGAGAATGTGAGTTTCTGCTAACGTCCTGTGGTCGCTATCCGAGCAGTTTAAAGAATCAGCTGCTCGGGTCGGCAGGCGTATAACTTTGCAAGTCGCTCGCGTGTTTTCTTCTGGGGCTTACTGTCGGGTCGTTCGAGTTGCGAAATCGCACTTTGTGTCGTGCCCAGTTGCTGAGCTACCTCATGCTGACTCAGACCCCGATAGATGCGCCAGGCTGCCTGAAGGCTAACTTCCTGCTCAATCATGATCCCTGCTACGTCATGGGGGATCGTTTCATCATCATGCTCATCGGCCTCAGCAGAAAGCGATTCCCATTCGCCCTCGCTGGCTGAAAGCAACTTTTCGTACTCCGCAACGGGCAGAACCACAAACTGTGGTTTACCGCTTTCATCATAAATATATTGTTTTGACATAATTTATCCGGGATTTTCTCTGTGCAGCAAATGCAACAGTAGCGCAGGGCATATTCTGACGGGCTGGCACAATACCTGTAAACACCGTCCCTGAGTTCCGGAGGAGGATAATGGCAAAGTCTAATGTGTTCAAGGTTATTTTCTAATTATCTAATGCCCGGTTTGTCAGGCGCTCATCCGTGCCGTTCACCACGCCGCCGGGTGCGTACCCGGCACACACCCCGGCGTTGCGCAGAACTGTGGTGTGCCGGGCAGCCAGGCGGCGGCGCGTAGCCGGACGCCAATCCCCCATGGCGTCAGCTCAAGAAAGGGCAGGTTGTCCTTCACCTGAGGCACAATGCCCGAGCCGCTGTGCTGGCCTGCGGCATGCTGCTGCAACAGCCATGCAGTGCGCGCCAGTGACAGCCGGACCTGGCTGCCGTGCCCTCCGGTAAGACGCCGCCGTAATCCCTCCAGCACCGCGGCCGCCAGCAGATAGCCGGTGGCATGATCCAGCGCCTGGACCGGCAGCGGGCACGGTTTATCGCTCTGCTGCCACTGCATGCCCCGTTCGGCAATGCCGCAGCCCATCTGCACCAGACTGTCGAAACCGCGTCGGTTGCGCCACGGCCCCTGCCAGCCCCAGGCATTCAGGCTGGCATCGACCAGGCCCGGTGAGAGTGACTGGCGGGTTTCGGCGTCAAAACCGAGCCGTTCCAGCGCATCGGCCCGATAGCCGTGTACCAGAACATCGGCGTCCCGCAGCAGGCGGATAAACCGGTCGCGATCGACCGGCTGTGTCAGGTCGAGCACCGCACGTCGCTTGCCGCAGCTCATCTCCTCATCCAGCGTCGGCTCCGCCCAGCCGGGGGGATCGATACGCAGTACCGTGGCACCCAGGCTGGCAAGAAAGCGGGTGGCGACGGGGCCGGCAATAATCCGCGTCAGATCCAGTACCCTGATCCCCTGTAACAGACGCGCTTCAGCCAGCGGCCATGCGGGCGCAGGCGCTGCATCCGTCGTGTGCCAGTCAAACAGCGGCTCGCGCTGCACCGCCTGACCCTGGGGATGCTGCTGCCAGGCTTCGGCGCTGCGCATTTTGGCGGCACAGCCTCCCGCATCAATAATTGCCTGCTCCAGTTCGCTGGCCTGCCACTGCTCAACCTGCTGCGCCAGCGCCGGGCGATCGGCGTGGGTGCCCAGCACCTGCTCCATTGCCAGCCGGTGATGAGCGGCGTTGGTATGCAGGCGGATCCAGCCGTCGCGACTGCGGTAGTCTCCGGCAAACGCATCCCACATTGCCGGGGCCGGGCGGTTTAACGGATGAAAGCTCTGCTGGAACCAGCGTGACGCCTGCCTGACGTTGACGGTAACAGGTGGAGAGGGATAAGTCGGGCGGGCGGTGGCGAGAAGCGCCGCCACCGCCTGGGTTGCCAGACCCAGACTGGTGGCCGCCAGTTCACTGACGGCAAACGCGGAAGAGAATGTTGAACGATCAATAAAAGCGGGGAGAGGCCAGACGTTATCGCTGCCTTGCAATCCCTGCACCATCTGTTGCCAGAGTGAGGCGGTGCGCGCTGAATCCATGTTGTGCTCCCTGAGTACGTTTTCTCAAGCATAGCACGCCGGATCAACGCCGCCGCAGGCGCGGGAAGCGGGCGTGCATACGCAGGTTACGCAGGTTAAGCACGGCGATGGCGGTGCCAAGGATCACCAGCGCGGCACCGATAATCTTAAAGCGGTTGAGACTGTCTCCCAGCACCACGATGCCCATCAGCACCGACAACACCGGCGTCAGCAGGGAGTAGGGCATGATCAGGTTGACGTTATATTTCTTCAGCAGCACATACCAGAGCGTGTAGGCAATGATTGATGAGGCGATAGCGCTGTAAAGAATGGCGAACCAGCCGTGCCAGCCTGCGTGCTCCAGGGCGTAAAGCTGATTCGACTCCATCACCAGGCTGGACGCACCGACAATCGGCATCGCCAGAAAGGCAATCCAGCCGGTCATGGTCAGTGGCTTAATCGGCGGCGACTTCTTCACTATCAGGTTACTGACAGCCCAGCCTGTGGCGCTGCACAACAGCAGGCAGAGCACCCACCACGACGGAATTGTCGGGCTGCCTGACAGCACCACCACACCGCTCAGCGAGATCATTATGCCCATCAGCTGCACCAGCTTCAGCTTCTCTTTCAGCACCAGCATTGCCAGCAGCATGGCAATCGGCGTACCCAGCTGCACCACAATCGCCCCGGTGCCGGCATCGGTGTAGCGCAGGCCGACGAACAGCAGCGAGAAGTGCATAAACCCGAAGGTGAAAGCCAGCAGCAGCAGCCAGGGCAGCTGTTTACGTTCAATACGGCAAAACGGCACCAGCACCACGGCGACGACCAGAAAACGCATAAAGGTCAGAAACAGGGGCGGCAGCTCCAGCAGGCCCCATTTCACCGCCACATTGTTGAAGGCCCAGACGGAGACCACCATCAGAATCAGAAAAAAATGCCGCACAGCCACGATAATATCCTTTCGATGTTTTTTGCTTAGCCCGCTAATGATGGCACGAACTGCGGCATTCCAGCCAATGCCGGGAAAAATTTTCTGCGCGCAGCGGTGAGACTTTCGGACAGGATGCTGGCAGACTGATTTGACATGATTTCTGAAAAGGACCCGATTCAGTATGACCCAGACGCCCGCTTTACCCCTTGCCCTGATTCAGCTTGAAGTCCCGCCCGCCAGGGTTGTTTCGCAGATTGGTGAACAGCCACGCTGGTTTATCGACGCCCTCGATCTGCAACCCGATGAGTATCTGATTGTGCGGCCCCATCTTGGTGAAGCGTTACCGGCTTTTGATGAGATTTCCGGGGCGATCCTCAGCGGCTCCTGGGCGATGGTCACCGATCATGAGGAGTGGAGTGAGCGCAGCGCGGCCTGGGTCCGGGCAGCCATTGAGCAGGAGCTGCCGTTGCTGGGTGTCTGCTATGGTCACCAGCTGATGGCCTATGCGCTGGGTGGTGAGGTGGCGGATAATCCGCATGGCTGGGAACGCGGCCTGCTTCCGATCCGCTGCAGCGATCAGGCGCAGCGCGATCCGCTGCTGCAGAGTCTGCCAGCCGGGTTCAGCGTCTGGCTGTCACACCGACAGTCAGTCATCACTGCGCCGCCTCAGGCAGAGGTGCTGGCGGCATCGGCACGCGATGGCTGTCAGATTGTGCGTTACACTCCGCAGGCGCTGTCGGTGCAGTTTCATCCCGAATTTTCACGGCACATTATGAACGTCTGTCTGCCGGAAGGGCTGTCTGATGGCGGGGACGATATTGAGGGGAAAGACTGGGCGCGTGCCTTGCTGGTGAAGTTCTGGCAACAGACGCGCCCGGCCGCGGCGCAGGCTCAGGGCGCGTAGTGACGCCTGCAGCGATAAACCCAGGCGGGAGGCACATTTTTCAGCACCCGCTCACGTTCCCAGGTGAAGTAACGCGACAGGTCGGGCTGGGTCAGTGAGGTGTACTGAAACTGCACGAAGATCCCATCCGGCCCCAGGGCATTAAACACCGCCCGCAGGATCGCGTCGCGCAGCCCGGGCGGTAAGGAAAGCAGTGGCAGGCCGGAGAAGATCGCATCGTATTCCCCGTTCAGGTATTCCGCGGAGCAGGTGCGCACGGTCATGCGCGTGTCGTCCAGCGCGTTGAGCTGGTCGGCCAGCGCAGTGCTGATCTCAAAGGCATCCAGCGTGGCGTCAGAGGACATCTCTGCCAGAATCCGCCGCGTCAGAACGCCGTCGCCCGCGCCCAGCTCGGCAATCCGTCGCGTTTCAGGCCACGCCACCGAGGCAATCATGGTGCGGCATAACGCCTCTGAGGACGGCGTTATGCTGCCCATCATGCGCGGATTGCGGATAAACTGATGCACGAAATTGGCTTTAGCGCGCATCTGGGTAAAAGCCGAAGCCAGCATGCTTATCTCCCGAATGAATTCATCCTCTCGTTGACCCCTTTGTGACGCACTAGTTTCTTATTTGCCAGCCTTTCCGAAAAAAGTCGGAATTTTCTATAAACGAAGCGGAAGCGACGATTCCTTCGGTGCGGTCACAGTTTCCGGTCATCGGAACTGACAGGCTGGCGATGATCATTCATGTTAATAATAAGTTTCGTCATTGTTACATCAGTCACCTGTCAGGAGAATGACCATGCGTTATGCTGCCCCAGGAGAACAGGGTTCTCTGATCACGTTACAAAAGAATTATGGCAACTTTATTAATGGTGAATTCGTTGCGCCGGTGAACGGCAACTACTTCACCAATACCTCGCCGGTAAACGGGTCTGAGGCCGGTGAGTTCCCGCGCTCAGACGTGGCCGATGTGGATAATGCGGTGGCGGCGGCCGCGGCGGCGGCCGATGCCTGGGGCAAAACCTCTCCGCAGCAACGCGCGCTGCTGCTGCTGAAAATTGCCGATCGGCTTGAAGCGAATCTGGAGACGATGGCGGTTTATGAAACCTGGGATAACGGTAAGCCCGTGCGCGAAACGCTGGCGGCGGATCTGCCCCTGGCTGTCGATCACTTCCGTTATTTTGCCGGCTGCGTCCGGGCGCAGGAGGGCAGTGCGGCGGAGATCGATGAGTTCACCGCCGCCTACCATTTCCATGAGCCGCTGGGCGTGGTGGCGCAGATTATCCCGTGGAACTTCCCGCTGTTAATGGCGGCCTGGAAACTGGCCCCGGCGCTGGGCGCAGGGAACTGTGTGGTTCTGAAACCGGCGGAACAGACGCCGCTGTCGATCACTGTGTTTGTCGACCTGATTAAAGACCTGCTGCCGCCGGGAGTGCTGAACGTAGTGCACGGGTACGGTAAAGAGGCGGGTGAGGCGCTGGCGTCCCACGCCGGCATTGCCAAAGTTGCCTTTACCGGTTCAACCGCCACCGGCGGCCATATTCTGGAGCTGGCGGCGAAGAGTCTAATCCCCTCTACGGTCGAACTGGGCGGTAAATCACCCAATATCTTCTTTGAAGATATCATGCAGGCGGAAGAGAGCTTTATTGAGAAAGCTGCCGAAGGCGTGGTGCTCGGCTTCCTGAACCAGGGCGAAGTCTGTACCTGCCCGTCACGGGCGCTGGTGCAGGAGTCGATATATGAGCCGTTTATGGCGGCCGTCATGAAGCGGGTGAAAACCATCAAACGGGGCGATCCGCTGGATACCGAGACGATGGTGGGTGCCCAGGCGTCACAGCAGCAGTTTGACAAAATCCTCTCCTATCTGGACGTGGCCCGGCAGGAGGGCGCGGAGGTCCTGGTGGGCGGCGGCGTTGAGAAACTGGATGATTCCCTCAACAGTGGTTACTACATTCAGCCGACCCTGCTGAAAGGCAACAACAGCATGCGGGTATTCCAGGAGGAGATCTTTGGCCCGGTTATCGGCATCACCACCTTTAAGGATGAAGCCGAAGCCGTCCGCATCGCCAACGACTCCATCTATGGGCTGGGGGCAGGCGTCTGGACCCGTGACATCAACCGCGCTTATCGGGTCGGCCGGGCAATCAAAGCCGGACGCGTCTGGACAAACTGCTATCACCTCTATCCGGCGCACGCGGCCTTTGGTGGCTATAAGAAATCGGGGATTGGGCGTGAGACCCACAAAATGATGCTGGATCACTATCAGCAGACCAAAAACCTGCTGGTCAGCTACAGTATCGAACCGCTCGGCTTTTTCTGAACCTGATGCGGGGAGCCGCTGCCTGCGGCTCTCCGACTTCTCCGCTATCACCGCTGAACCACGCTACGGCGTGGTTTTTGTACGATTAGAGTAGGTAATGTACCGGATGATTTTTGCCTTCGGGAACCGTCAGACGGCCCGGTAAAGAACAATTAATCAGTCTGTTAAAAAATTTAACATGTTTATTTAACGTTTCGCTTACTCTCTCCTCCCCACGCCGGGTGCCCGACTGCGGCCAGACAGTGCATCATTGCATTAACGTATTGATAAAAGAGCTTTTATACAAATCCTCCTTTGCGACCCGATACCCATTACCTTTTTGCTTCCCTGTCGGGAATCATTCCGAACTTTCCCGAATAGCGCCACTCATTACATGAGGGTTATTAATGCTGATTTCAGCTCTGTCATATTTTTGAGTAAAAATACTTCATATTTATGCAACTAGTTAAGATTACTCCTATGTAGATGGTTAAAAGTGAGGCAGATTTGTATTAACAAAATTAGTTAATGAAATCTGATGATTTTTGCACCAAAACCGTGCCGTTGAATTTTCGTCAGTCTTATGTAAACTTGCAGCTAATATTTACAAATGGATTTTGGTTTCAGGCTCACGGGCAGGATTTTCCTGACTCGTGCGGTAGCTATGAGAGATCATGGATTGATAAACTGTTTAAAATGAACAACTAACAGCGGTCAGGGAAGGGTGGCTGGTGCGGTCTGCTTAAACTTTCAGCGACATCAGAATTGTCAGCATGAAAGTTTTTCTGTCATGGATGGCTTAAGTAATCTCTGGGTTTACCCTGCCTCAGGAATTTTGTCGGAAAGAAATAGATCAACAATTTGATCATTTACATTCAGGCGTAATTTCTTCCCGTCTCTGCCTTTGCCTGCCGAAGTCGCTTTTCATACTTAACTTTTGTTGATCGTTTTTCTTCAGTGCAGACGCTAATTCAGCGCAATCTGCTTAATGATTGCTTTTTAGTCTGGTACTAATCTGCGGCCAGACACTTAACACCCTCCGATTTTCATTACTGACACCCGGCCCCTGGCCACTCTTCTAGGTACGAATGGAACACAACATGAAAAATATGGTGAAGCTCCGCATTGCATTAGGCCTGATGGTTGTTTTCTCTCTCGCGGGCTGTAAAACGCCCCCAAAAATGACGGATGACACGCTGGTGACCAGCACCGTCGATGGCGTGGCGATCAGCCACCGCTATGCGATTAAACCGCCCGCCCAGTTCACGCCGGTGAATCAGCCTTATCGTGCGCTCTATCCCGCCTCGGTAATGAGCCAGCCCAGCTTTGGCGGCAAAGTGGTTGAGACCCTGAAAAGCGGTGACAGCTACACCGTCATTGGTCAGGTAGAGAACAACTGGCTGGCGCTGGGTGAACCGGCTCAGGCCGCTGCGGAACCGGAAAAGGATGCCGCCAGCGCGAAAGAGGCGACGCCACCGGCCACCGTGAAGCTGGCGGGCTATGTGCCGTTCCGCGCCGTCGTGAAAAGCGAGCTTTACGATCAGACCGTGAAAGCCGATCAGCCAAAACGCCGTGCACGCAGCAGCAAGAAGAAGACCTGCGTTGCGGTCAATGGTGACAGCACCGCCTGCCAGAACAGCAGCAGCGGAACCTGGATCATTAACTAATCGCACTGAGCAGGGAGGGCAGGATGATGAAGACACGACAACTGCGCGCGGCGCTGATCGGCATGATGGCCTGGCTACTGGCAGGCTGCAGCAGCAGTACGCCGCCGGTGGCGTACTACAACCTGGATGTGCAGGCGCAGAACCAGGTTAACGGCGGTGCGCCGCTGAAAGTGCGGGTCATGTTGCTGACCTCCGACGCGGATTTCATGTCGGCCGATTTCTACTCCCTGCAAAACCAGCCGGCGACCGCGCTGGGCAGTGCGCAACTGAATACGCAACAGTTCTTTCTGACGCCAGACCAGCGCAGCAAAACGCTGCGCATCCGGAGTCTGCCCGAGGCGCGCTTCATCGGCATCATGGCGGAATACCAGGCGCTGGATGGCAAAGTCTGGCGGCTGTCGCTGTCGGTCCCGGAAGGCGATGCCCCCGCATTCTGGGCGTTCTGGAAACGTAACGATGGCGAGCTGAATGCCCGCATCATCGCGGGCGTTAATGGCCTACGAGTGGAAAAACAGTGATGCCTATGAACAGAGCCGAAAAGGTGGTCTGGACCGAGGGGATGTTTCTGCGTCCTCACCATTTCCAGCAGTCAGAAAATTATCTTCTCAGTACCCTGCGGGAATGGGGTCAGTCCCAGCGCCCCTTCACCTGGGGTTTTTACGATCTGGAGTTTGATGAGGCGCTGATGCGTCAGGGCAAACTGGCTCTGAGTGCCGCCAGCGGCTGCCTGCCGGACGGCACCTTCTTTGCGTTCAGTCAGCCCCGGCATGGCCCGGCACCGCTCGATCTGCCTGCCACGATTGACCGCAGCAAGGTCGTGCTGGCGATACCGGCCCGCCGCAACGGACGTGAGGCGGTTGCCTTCCAGGAGTCTCAGGATTCTCTGGCGCGCTATCTGGCCTGGGAAGCGGAAGTGGAAGATGACAACGCTCAGGCGGTGGGCAGCGCGACCGTGCAGTTTGGCAAACTGCGCCTGCGTCTGATGCTGGAGCAGGACCTGACCGCTGAGTGGACCGCAATGGGCGTGGCGCAGGTGATTGAAAAACGCAGCGACAACTCTATCCGGCTCGACAGCGACTACATTCCACCGATGCTGACCCTCAACAGCAGCCGTCCGCTGCAAAACATGTTCAACGATCTGCACGGGCTGATCCAGCAACGCAGCCAGCAGCTGAGCCAGCGGGCGCCCGGCACAGGCCGCTTCAACAGCGCCGATATGGTCGAATTTATGCTGCTGGCGCTGCTCAATCGTCAGCTTGGCCTGCACAGTCATCTGCAGCATCTGCCGCTGCTTCATCCGGAGACGCTCTACAGCCACTGGGTGCAACTGGCGGCAGAACTCAGCACCTGGACGCCCGCCCGCGCCCCGGACGGGCTGCCGCTTTACGATCATGACGATCTGCAGGGCTGCTTCAGCCGCCTGTCACTGCTGCTGCGTCAGGGGCTGTCACAGGTGATGGAGGAGAGCGCCATTCAGCTGCCGCTGATCCAGCGCTCACACGGCCTCAATGTCGCGACCGTGCCGGAAAGCAGCATGGTGCATGAGTTTGGCTTTGTGCTGGCGGTCAAAGCCAGCGTCCCCGCCGACACCCTGCAGACTCACTTCCCGGCGCAGATGAAAGTCGCGCCGGTCAGCAAAATCCGCGATCTGGTGCAGCTGCAGCTGCCGGGGCTGGCCCTGAGGGCAATGCCCGGCGCGCCGCCGCAGATCCCGTGGCATGCCGGTTACAACTATTTCGAACTGGATAAGAACAGCGAGCTATGGAAAGAGATGGAGCGCTCAGGCGCTTTTGCGCTGCACCTTGCCGGTGAGTTTCCGGGCCTGAACATGGAGTTCTGGGCCATCCGCAGTCAGTCAGAATAATAAACTGAGCACGCAGCATGATGCAGGAACACGAAAAATCACACAGCGACATTGCGCCGGATGCCAGCCATCAGAATGTGCTGGTCGCGGCGGCGAATCCCCTGATTAATGCCATTCCCCAGATCCGACATTCCGTCACCCATGACGATCCGGCCCAACTGCGCCAGCAGCTGATCGATCAGATCCGGCGCTTTGAACTGAGCTGCCAGCAGTCGGGGCTCGGCTATGAAGTGATTATCGGCGCGCGTTACTGCCTCTGCACGGCGCTGGATGAGGCGGCGGCGCTGACCCCCTGGGGCAGTCGCGGCGTCTGGACCAGCAACGGTCTGCTGGTCACCTTTCACAACGAAACCTGGGGCGGCGAAAAGTTTTTCCAGCTGCTGGCGAAGCTGTCACAGAACCCGCGTCGTCACATTCTGATGCTGGAACTGATCTACTTCTGTCTGGTGCTGGGATTCGAAGGGCGCTATCGGGTGCTGGACAACGGCCGCTCGCAGCTGGAAACCATTAAACAGCGGCTGCTGCAGATGATTAAAAGCGTGCGCGGCAGTTACGCGGCGGCGCTGTCACCGCACCCGACCGATCAGCCGGTATTGCGCAAACTCTGGCGGCCGATGATTCCGCTGTGGGCCTGCGCGGCCGTGGCGGGGCTGGCTGCCTGCCTGTTTTATATCGTGCTCAACTGGCGTCTGGGCGATTACACCTCGCCGGTGCTGGCGCGTATCTACCAGACGGCCCTGCCGGAAGTGAAGATCGGTAACCCGGCGCCGCCTCCGCCTGCCACGCTGAACCTGCGCGCCTTCCTGAAACCGGAAATTGATGCCGGGCTGGTGGCGGTGCGCGACGAAGCGGACCGCAGCGTCGTGACGCTGAAAGGGGACGGGCTGTTTGCATCGGCGGCCACCGAGGTGCGCGGACGTTATACCGACGTCATCCGGCGTATCGCCGCCGCCATGAACAATGTCAGCGGCCAGATTCAGGTGATTGGCTACAGTGACAACGTGCCGATTCGCAGTGCGCGCTTCGCTTCCAACTTTGAACTCTCTCTGGCGCGTGCCGAGTCGGTGCAGAGCCTGCTGCAACAGCAGCTGGCGCAGCCTTCAAGGGTGAAAGCGGAAGGGCGCGGTGAAAGCAATCCGCTGGTGCCAAACACCAGCGCAGAAAATCGTGCACGTAACCGTCGGGTTGAAATCACGCTGCTGGTAGCACCGGATGCGACCCATGCCGAACTTAACGGCCTGGCGAGAGGGAACTGATCCATGCTGAATATCCTGTTTGCGGTACTGACCAGCCGCCTTGCGTGGGGCTTTGTCGGCATCACCGCGCTCTCTTTTATCATCTGGGTCATCGGCCCGGTCTTCTCTATCGTGGATTCGCGTCCGCTTGAGCCGGAGCAGAATCGCATCATCAGTATTGCGCTGCTCTATCTGGTGTGGGGCCTGGGGCAGGCGATCCCGCGGTTCTATAACTTCTGGCTTAACCGCAAGCTGATGTCGAGCCTGGAAACCGGCAAGAGTGACGCCCCGGAAGCGGACCGGCAGCGGCTGACCAGCGAAGAGCAGGTGCTGGCAGGGCGCTTCTCAGAAGCCACAGAGATGCTGAAAAAGGCGCACTTCCAGCGTCACAGCAGCAAAGGGACACCGTTCTGGGCGCAGCGCTTTGGCCGCCAGTATCTCTACCAGCTGCCGTGGTACATGATTATCGGCGCACCCGGTGCCGGTAAAACCACCGCGCTGGTCAACTCCGGCCTGCAGTTTCCGCTGGCGGATAAGTTCGGGAAGTCGGCGCTGCGCGGGATTGGCGGCACACGCAACTGTGACTGGTGGTTTACCAATGAAGCTGTTCTGCTCGACACGGCGGGGCGTTACAGCACCCAGGAGAGTCAGCAGGAGCGCGACGCCAGCGAATGGCACCACTTTCTCGGACTCCTGCGCAAATATCGCGGGCGTCAGCCGATCAACGGCGTGGTCGTCACCCTCAGCGTCTCCGATCTGCTGACCCAGTCGCCTGAAGCGCTGCGCAACCAGGCGCTGGCTTTGCGTCAGCGCCTGATGGAGCTGCATGACCGTCTCGGCATCCGCTTCCCGGTCTATGTGCTGGTGACCAAGGCGGACCTGCTCAAAGGGTTCCGCAGCTACTTTGCCGCGCTGGATAAAGCGCAGCGTGAACAGGTGTGGGGGTTCACCTTCCCGTGGGCGCAGGCCTCCGCCGCCGATTTTGAGCTGAATAACCAGTTTCAGCAGGAGTACTCCCTGCTGCAGCAGCGGCTGGAAGCGGGGCTGGCGGATCGGCTGCTGACGGAGAGCGACGCGCAGGCGCGGGCCGAGAGCTATCTGTTCCCGCAGGAGTTTGCGGCACTGCGTCCGGTGCTGGCAGAGGCGCTCGACACGCTGTTTGCCCGCTCTGATTTTGAAACCCAGTTCGCCCCGCGCGGCATCTATTTTGCCAGCGGCACCCAGGAAGGTCTGCCGTTTGACCGGGTGATGGGGGAGCTGAACCGCGCACTCAATCTGCCGAACCAGCAGGCGGGTGAGTCGGGAAGCTGGGACCATGTCGATAAAGAGGCGCCGATCCCGCAGAACAAAGGGCAGAGCTTCTTCCTGAAAGGGGTGCTGGAAAATGTGATTTTCCAGGAGTCTGGCCTGGCGGGCAGCAACCGCTGGTGGGAGCTGCGCAACCGCGCCGGTCTGTGGTCGGGCTATCTGGCCCTGCTGGTGCTGTTACTGGTGGCTGGCGCGCTGTGGCTCACCAGCTACAGCAAAAACAAAGCCTATCTGCAGGAGATGGCTGCCAAAACGCCGCAGGTGGAGCAGCTGGGCGATCGGTTACAGCAGCAGGTCAATGGCGATCTGTTTGCGCTGGTGCCCTATCTCAACACCCTGTTGCACCTGCCGGAGAGCGCCGACTTCTCGCTCGACTCGCCACCGCTGACGCGCCGTATGGGGCTCTATCGCGGCACCGAGGTCAGCGATGCAACCCGGGCGCTCTACGACAAAGCGCTGAAGCAGCTGCTGTTGCCGCAGGTGGCACAGAACATCACCCGCTGGCTGCGCAATGACAATGGCAGCGACGCTGACTACAGCTATGAGGCGCTGAAGGCGTATCAGATGCTCTACCAGCCTAAGCATTACGATGGCAAGTTCCTGCAGGCGTGGCTGATGCTTAACCTCTCCCGCGAACTGCCGCAGAACGTCACCCAGCAGCAGGTCAAACAGCTGGCATGGCACCTGAAACAGCTGCTGGAGACGCAGATCCAGTCGTCGCCTTACGCGAAGGATGAGGCGCTGATCAGGCGCGAACAGACGCTGATTAACCAGATGCCGCTCTCACAGCGGGTCTATGGCCGACTGAAGCGGCTGCTGCAGCGCAACGGCACGCTACAGCCGGTCACGCTGTCGGCGCTGGGTGGGCCGCAGAGCGAGCTGGTGTTTTCACGCAAAAGCGGCAAGTCGGTCAACGACGGGGTAGAGGGGCTCTACACGCCGGACGGCTACTGGCAGCAGGTGGATAAGCAGATCGCGCCGGTGACGCAGGCGCTCTATAAGGACGATCTCTGGGTGCTGGATGGGGCCGCGCCGCAGCAGAAAAGTGAGGAGATCGACCTCGCGGTGCGCCAGCTCTATGTGCAGGACTATATCCGCCAGTGGGAGCAGTTCCTCAGCGATATCCAGCTCAACAGCAGCGCCGATCTGTCACAGCGCATCAACACGGCGCGCCTGCTCTCTGGCAATCACTCACCGCTGCGCCAGATGGTCATCAACCTCAGTAAACTGCTGACGCTGAACCGGGCACAGCCTGATGAGAAAACCGCGCAGCCGCAGCAGCCGTCAGATAACAGCGCCACCCGCACGCTGGAAGCGCTGTTTACCTCGCCCGACGCCAGCGCCGCGCGGGGCCAGGCTGCCGCGCAGGCCGCACCGGAGCAGGCTGTGGCGCTGCACTTTGCGCCGATTCTGGAGCTGGCGCAGCCGTTACAGCAGGGCAGCAAGGTGCTGGCAGTCGATGATTTCCTGCATCAGATTGACGACCTTTATCGTTACCTCACGGCGGTGCAGGATGCCGCCAACAGCGGGATGCCACCACCGGCCAGTGATGCCATCAGCCGTCTGCAGGCCAGCGCCGGTCGCCTGCCGGGGTCGCTTCAGAACATGGTTTCCAGCATGGCCGTGGGGGCCAGCAGCGATGCTCAGCGTCGCGACATGGATAACGTCCGCAAACGCATCACCATGGAGGTCGGCAGCTTCTGCCGTCAGGCGATTGCCGGTCGCTATCCGCTGGTGCGCTCTGCGCGCAGTGAGGTAACCCCTGACGACCTGGCCCGCATGTTTGCGCCAGGCAGCGGCATGATGGACAGCTTCTTCCGCGACAACCTGGCGAGCAAGGTGGACACCACCCGCGCGGCCTGGCGCTTTATGCCGGGCATCGACGGTAAAACCCTGCCAGGCGGCGAAGCCCTGCTGCGTCCCTTCCAGCAGGCGCAGTCGATTCGCGATGCCTTCTTTGCCAACGGCGCAACCACCCCAGGCTTCCGCGTGACGCTGCGCACCGTCAGGATGGATAACGATATTCTTAACCTGACGCTGGATGTGGATGGACAGATTCTGCGTTACAGCCACGGGCCGCAGGCGGTTCAGCTGGTCAGCTGGCCCGGTCCCGGCGGCACCAGCCAGGTGCGGATGCAGCTCGGTCTGACCAACGGCACCACGTCCACCCTGGTTACCAGCGGCCCGTGGGCGCTCAATCGCTTCTTTGACCGTGCCCGGGTGACCGCGGCTGGCGGACTGACCCGCGAAGCAACGTTCAGCGTGGAAGGCCATCAGGTGACGCTGTCGTTTACCCCTGGCAGCATTCGTAACCCGTTCCAGCTTCCCGGCTTTAGCTGCCCCTGAAACAGGATCCGACAATGACTCAATACGCTGCACCCTGCTGGTACGGCAAACTGCCCAGCGCGGGTGACTTTGTAAAGCGCCGCTTTCCGGACGTGCTCTATCGCCAGTGGTCCAGCTGGTTTCAGGTGGGGCTGCACCACTGGCAGAGCAATCAGGAAGGCGATAACGCGCCTTCACGGCCGTTTCTCAACGCGCCGGTGTGGAACTTTGTGGTTCCCCCGATGCTTGGCAGCCAGCTCATCCAGATGGGCTGCCTGATTGCCGCGCGTGACAGCGTGGGGCGTAACTACCCGCTCTGTGCGCTGCGTCATTTCACCCCGGCCGAGTGGTCACCCGCGCTGCTGGCGCGTTCCGGTGAGTGGTATCAGCAGGTGGGCAATACGCTGCTGCGGGTGGTGCAGGGCGGCGGCTCACCGGAACAGCTGGATCAGGCGCTGCTCAGTATCCCGCAGCCGCAGCCTCCTCAGGCGTCAGACGAATCGTCAGACATTCTCAACGTGATCGGGCATGGCGATACCCCTTCGACGCTGAACTGGACGCTGCCGGGCGAGAACTTTGACCCGCAGTTCTACACCAGCTTCTGGTGGACGAACCAGAGCGACGGGTTTCCGCTTTATACCCAGGTGCACAGCGGTAACTTCACCGCCCAGCTTTTTTCCCTGCTGTTTGATCCGGCCGGTGGGGCAAAGCCGGGACGAAACGGACTTTATCCCCCGATGTTTGAATCCTGAGGCGACACGCATGACGACCAATATTGAAGCTTTGCTGGCTCCGGTCAGCGACGACAATCCCGGTGGGGATAACCTGGAGTATCACGCCGATTTTCAGGCGATGGAGCAGGCCAGCGCCGGTAAAGCGGAGCAGCAGTTCGGCAGCACGATCATTCCGGCGGAACCGGCGGACTGGAACAAAGTGGAGAAACTGGCGATCGCGCTGCTGGAACGCAGCAAAGATCTGCGGGTGATGCTGGCGCTGACTCACGCCTGGACCGAGCTGAAAGGGCTGCCGGGCTACGCACAGGGCCTGAAACTGATTGAGCAGGCCTTACTGCTTTACTGGGAGCCGCTGTGGCCGCGGCTGGAAGAGTATGGCGAACAGGATCCTTTCTACCGCATCAACGCGCTGGCGCTGCTGGGTGATAAGTCGCCCCTGAGCAGCGCGGTGCGCCAGAGCTGGCTGCTGCGCTACCCCTCCGATGGGATCACGCTGCGTGATGCCGCTGCGCTGTGCGACGGCAGTAAAACGGAGGTCGCTGATTATCCGGGTGGCCTGCCGCGTCTGATCGACGAACTGGCGCGGGGCGATCAGCCCGGCATTGAGGCGGTGCTGCAGATTCATGAGCGGCTGCAGACCATCTGCGAAACCGTGGCCGAACGGCTGGGCGACGCCGCCGTGCCGGAACTGACGCAGCTGCGCAGGCAGATTGCACTGATCGCCGAGCGCGGCGCGGCCACCGACCTCAGCGCCCTGGTCCCCACGGCAGCGGCGACGGAACAGCCGGCTGAAACCGCGGCAGCGCCTGCACCGGCGGCACCCCGTGCGGCGACTGACTGGCGCAGTGTGCAGATTGGCTCCCGCGCCGACGCTCAGCTGATGCTGGAAAAGGTAAAGCTCTATTTTACCCAGCACGAGCCGAGCCATCCGGCACCGCTGATGATCGACCGGGTTCAGCGTTTAATCGAACGCGACTTTCTGGAGATCATCCGTGAACTGGCCCCTGATGGGGTGCATCAGCTGGAAACCATTTTCGGCCGTCGCGATTAAGCAGACATAACGCACTCACACAGCGGGACCTGCGCGCCTGCTGTGACACTTTATCCGCGCATCATTAATGGAGAAAACCATGGCAACAAGCAAATCCAGTGGGCAGAAGTTCATTGCCCGCAATCGCGCGCCTCGCGTTCAGATTGAATATGACGTGGAAATTTATGGCGCGGAACGCAAAATTCAGCTGCCGTTTGTGATGGGCGTGCTGGCGGATCTGGTCGGTAAACCGCTGGAGCCGCAACCGGGCATCGACGAGCGTAAATTCCTTGAGATCGACATCGATAACTTCGATGAGCGCATGAAAGCCCTGAAGCCGCGCGCCGCTTTCCAGGTGGATAACACCCTGAACGGCGAAGGCAAACTGAACATTGATCTGACTTTTGACAGCATGGATGACTTCTCGCCGGATGCCGTGGCCCGTAACGTCGAGCCGCTGAGCAAATTGCTGGAAGCACGTACCCAGCTGGCCAACCTGCTGACCTACATGGATGGCAAAAACGGCGCGGAAGAGCTGATTGGTAAAGTGCTGCAGGACCCGACGCTGTTACAGGCCCTGACCCATCTGCCAAAGCAGGGTGACACCACTGACGCAGAGGAGCCTAAAGCATGACCCAGACTTCACAACAGCCGCAGTCCCAGGGCGCGGCCAGCTTCAGTCAGGATGAGTTCAGCGCGCTGCTGAACAAAGAGTTCCGGCCAAAAAGCGATCAGGCGCGTGCTGCCGTGGAAAGCGCGGTAAAAACCCTGGCGCAGCAGGCCCTGGAAAATACCGTGACCGTCTCCAGCGATGCCTATCGCACCATCCAGGCACTCATCGCGGAGATTGATGAAAAGCTGTCGCAGCAGGTAAACCAGATTATTCACCATCCGGAATTTCAGTCGCTGGAGAGTGCCTGGCGTGGCCTGAGCTACCTGGTGAATAACACCGAAACCGACGAGATGCTGAAAATCCGCTTCATGAGCATCTCCAAACAGGAGCTGGGTCGCTCCCTGAAGCGCTACAAAGGCGCTGGCTGGGACCAGAGCCCGCTGTTCAAGAAGATTTATGAGCAGGAGTATGGTCAGTTCGGCGGCGAGCCGTTTGGCTGTCTGGTAGGTGACTACTATTTCGATCACAGTCCACAGGATGTTGAGTTGCTGGGTGAGATGGCTCGTATCGGGGCGGCAGCGCACTGTCCGTTTATTACCGGTACCGCGCCAGAAGTGATGCAGATGGAGTCCTGGCAGGAGCTGGCGAATCCGCGTGACCTCTCCAAGATCTTCCAGAACACCGAATATGCCGCCTGGCGCAGTCTGCGTGAATCGGAAGATGCCCGTTATCTGGGGCTGGTCATGCCGCGTTTCCTGTCGCGTCTGCCGTACGGCATCCGCACCAATCCGGTCGACAGCTTCGATTTTGAAGAGCAGACCGACGGTTCCGATCACAGCAACTACGCGTGGAGCAACGCCGCCTACGCGATGGCAGCCAACATCAACCGTTCGTTCAAAGAGTATGGCTGGTGCACCGCGATTCGCGGCGTGGAGTCAGGCGGGGCGGTTGAAAACCTGCCGTGCCACACCTTCCCAAGCGACGACGGCGGCGTGGACATGAAGTGTCCGACCGAAATCGCCATCAGCGATCGCCGCGAAGCGGAGCTGGCGAAAAACGGCTTTATGCCGCTGGTACATCGCAAAAACTCTGACTTCGCCGCCTTTATCGGTGCGCAGTCACTGCAGAAGCCGACGGAGTATCACGATGCGGATGCCACGGCCAATGCCCGTCTGGCGGCGCGCCTGCCTTACCTGTTTGCCTGCTGCCGCTTCGCGCACTACCTGAAGTGCATCGTGCGTGACAAGATCGGCTCTTTCCGCGAGCGCGATGAGATGGAGCGCTGGCTGAACGACTGGGTGATGAACTATGTCGATGGCGATCCGGCTAACTCCTCCCAGGAGACCAAATCACGTAAGCCACTGGCGGCGGCTGAGGTCAATGTGGAAGAGCAGGAGGATAATCCAGGCTACTACGCCGCGAAGTTCTTCCTGCGTCCGCACTACCAGCTGGAAGGACTGACGGTGTCACTGCGTCTGGTTTCTAAGCTGCCGTCACTGAAAAATGACAACGCCTAAAGGGTGAGAAGGGGCGCGATGCTGGAGTCTGAATCTGCATCGCGCGCTTCCCTGCTGATGAGGCTATTAACCGGATGTTTGCCTGAGCCTGGTGTGCAATGCTATGCCCGGTCTTTTTCAGACTGAGTGCGTTTGCGTACGCTTTTCACCAGTATAAAAGTCACCGCGACACAAACTGCGATGAAAACGGCTTTACCGGCAATCAATCCGAGTGAACAGGCGTTGAAATGCTCATAGCGAGAAATGAGATATATCGACCCGACAAGTTCAGTGATCGAATAAAGTGAAAATAGTGACATTAATATGGCCAGGAAAAGTAAGATGATTTTCTTCACGCTCATTCCTTTTTTGAGCAATTGACAGGCCCGCTACTATAAACTTTGCATGATATTACTGTCTACAGAATGGCCGGCTGCAATCTCAGGCGAATGAAAGAACATTCATTCGCCTGTCAGGTTTCGCTATGAATAAGCGAGAAGTAAAACTATTTGTCCGATTTAAAAAACGGGCAGCAAGAAGTCTGAAATAGCGTTAATGACGCTATTTCAGAAGCAAGGCAAAGGTAAAATATGGACTGTTTTATTCAGCCCCATGCTTTTCTTTTTGCCATATCCTTGCTTTTTTGAAAGCAATAATCTCAACCAATAAAGAGTGAAAGATAATGGCTATTGATATGTTTATGAAGGTTGACGGTGTCACCGGCGAGTCCAAAGACTCTAACCACACTGGCTGGACCGATATTACCTCTTTCTCATGGGGTGCCTCTCAGCCAGGCAACATGTCTGTTGGCGGCGGCGGCGGTGCCGGTAAAGTTAACTTTAACGACCTGCACGTTAACGCCCTGATCGACAAATCGACCACTGCACTGCTGAAGAACTGTGCCAGCGGTAAGCATCTCGCTAAAGTTGAACTCTCTATCTGTAAAGCGGGTGGGACTCAGGTTGAGTATGCACGCATTACTCTGGAAGATGTGCTGGTGACAACCGTTAATTACAACGGTTCTGACAACGGCGATACGCTGGGCATGACCTACTCTTTCCAGGCTTCTAAAGTGAAGCAGCAGTACTGGGAGCAGAGTGCTTCCGGCGGCAAGGGCGCAGAGAGCAGCGCAGGCTGGGACATCAAAGGCAACAAAGAAGCGTAATCAGGTACGCCCCTGTCAGGGGCGTATTTTAAAAGCAGGAACTGACATGCGTTTAATGAAGGCAAACTCATCGACCTGCAATGACGGATAAGATTTTATGAGTTTGTATGATTTTTTCATGTATGGCTGTTTGTTTTTATCTGCGTTAGTCATCGTTATGCATATCTATGCTGCCTGCTATTTTAAAGCTCATCAGGGGTCTTATCAGGATTTAATTGACCGCTATCAGAAGGCTGGCTTGCAGTTAGATCTGACAACGAAATTTGCAAATAACCTGGGTTTTTATGCTAACTATCAGAAAATCGCTTTTTTCATGAATCTCAGAAAAGGGCGTAAGATGCGCTTTTCTCAAACGGAAAAGGTTAGCATCAGAGCCTATGACTTCGTGCAGCAACAACCTCAGGAAAATGTGGCGTGGATGGAGAAGACGCTTCATCTTTATCAGTTTACGTTCTGCATGACTTTTGCCTGGGTTTTCTTTATGTCCCTGTTTATTTATGTGCTTAACTAAATGTTGCAGGATACCTATGAAGCTCTTTAAGTGCGTTTTTGCCGCAGCCTCTCTTTTTATTAGTGCTTCAGCACTTGCGGATGATATCTGTGTAAAACAGCCTTCAGACGGTGCGTTGTATCAGTGTACTGTTCAGCAGAAAAAGCTGGCAGAAGAGGAGCTGAACAGGGAGTACCAGACGGCAAAAAAACGCATTTTTCAGCTGTATGGCGCGCAGAAAAAAGTGGCGGATGAGTATGTCGCTGTTATGGTCGATACACAGCGTAACTGGCTTAAATATCGTGATGGTCAATGCAGACTTGAAGCCTTTGCCGCTGAAGAGAATAGTAATGCCAATGCGGTGGCAACCAACCTCTGTGTTATCCGTATTGACAAAGGGCGTACTGACCTTCTCAGGAAACTGCCTTACTGAATGGGTGCCGGAAAATGAACACGATACCTTTTTCTGATGTGCTTATTTTTTTATCAGTGGGTGCATTCTTAATCTCAATCCCGTTACAGCTTGTCGGTTATATCATCTTCAGGCGTCATGCCAGAGACTATGATGCATTGATAAGTGAGTTTCGTAAGCGGAATCTGCAACTGGATATACTCACTCAGACCAGCTCCTTTTTAGGTTCATCTTTTCACCCTTTGAAGATATCCTGGTTTGCTCGCCTCTATAAAGGCGTGCGGATGAATAGCAGCAGGCATCAGCCGGTAAGCCGTGAAACATACAGGTTCATTCAGTCGCTGCCTGAAGATGAAATTGGCTGGCTGGTCCGCCTTCATCATTTAAATATTCTGACGGGTGTCTTAATGATGGGCGGTGGGATGGGTTTTGTTATCTGGCGCCATTTCTTTTAATCATCTGTGCTTAGTTGCCTGCAGAATCTGAGTCGAAATTCGTTGTGCTGAGAATGGCTGAAGCGATGCCCGTAAAAGGATATTAGGGTGGAGCGCATTTTTTTGTGCCTCTTATCCTAAAGGGGCGCTGAGATTGAAAGTTATTTCCTGTGACGCTTCCCCTGGGTGCTGAAATGAAAAAACCGTTCCTGTTATTTGCTCTGGTCATATCGCATGCCGCCCTGGCAATATCGCCACCTGCAACAGACGCCTATACGCAACCGCAGATTTTCAGTAACTGGCTGTTGAATCGATGTGCAGGGAAAGTTTCTTCTGATAAGGCGTTTACTGATGATGCCTTTAAAAGTGCCTCAGCCTGGCTGGAAGCAAGCCATCTCCCTGTTGACGCCTTCAGTGAAGGCGACAGGTTAATTGATGATTATCTGAAGATGGACCTGACCGGTTCGATCGCTGGAAACTTCAGAATGTTGAAATGCACACTGCTCTCGCAAAGTCAGGACGCAAAAACGGTTTACAGAAAGTACTCAGCTTCACATGAGGCAGAATAAATGAAAGGCGTCTTAAATTTTTTCCTGTTGTGCTTATCGCTAAGCCAGAGTGTCATGGCAAACGATAATGTTAAGTCCGGTACGTTACAGGCTTACTGGTTACCAGAATGGCATGGCAATATTAATTCTCCATCGCTTCAGCTACGCTTTATTGCAGATGATAAAAGCAGCGCGCATAAAATTATTAACATCAATAGGTCTGATGTGTCGCGTGAATTTATTGCCAGGCATTTCACTCAGATACCCGATGACTTCTTTAAATATAAAGAAGGGCATGCTGAACAATATGGCATGGTGAAGATTAATAACCTCACGGTTACTACAGAGTGTGATGATCACGTATATCAGGCTGAACTGGTTTCTTTTACAGCACAGCCGATAAAAAAAGCCTGGGCTGAACAGGGCTGTGATAGTTATCCCTGGTTAATAACCCTGCGGTTAAAACAGGGGATTCAGGAAAGTGAACTCCTGAGTCGGCCGGAACAGGGGAGTCAGTCTGTCGCTAAGGTCTCTTCACAAACATCTTTAATTAAAATTAAGAGTATCAACCAGGCGTGGTTTTATGTGGCGACATATGATGAAAGTCAGCCAGGTCTGACGGGGCCGTTATCAGGCTATATTCCCGCGAATCGTCTTGAACCGGTTAACTGACACCCTGCAACGTTCACTTTTGATCACTCTGAACCGGCTTCGCACCACAAGGCGTCGCATTGATACTTGCCCATCGCCCGTAATATCTCATTGCTCCCTATACCCCGCACCTTTCCCAGAGAGGTGCGCACTATAGATGCCGAACCGCTAACCGCAGGAATCCGTTATGCGCTTTACGATAATAACGACTAAACCGGGCCAACAGCCGCCGCAGACCCATTGTGACTTCTTTCCGCCCGGCGGCACCATTGGTCGCGGCGTGGACAACAATCTGGTCCTGCCAGATGACGACCGTACACTCTCCCGACTGCAGGCGATTGTGCATATCACCGCCAGCGGTGAGTGCCGCCTGACCAACCGGGGCAATGTGACGCGGGTGCTGCTCAACGATATTCCGCTTGAGCGTGGCCGTCAGGTCGAGCTGCAGGATGGGGACATTCTGGGCATTGATGATTATCAGCTGCGGGTCAGTGACCTCAACAGTGCGCAGCCGCCGCAGACGGAGAGGACGGCTCCGCGCCCTGAGCCGGTGCGCCCTGCGTCGGTAGTGCCTGAGCCGCCGGTGGAAAAAACCGCGACGGCGGCCATTCCCAGCGAAATCTGGGACAGCCTGGCGAAAGAGTTTTCCATCTCGGATGATCTCTCTAAGCGCAAAGCCGCGCCGGAAGTGCCGGAGGCACATCCGCTGACCGCGCCTGCCGCGCCGGAGCGTAACCCGGAAGATCCGCTCTCCCAGCTGGCTAATGACGCGCCGCTCGATTTTGGTCAGCAGCCTAAAAACAGCAGCCTGTTTGATGAAGGCGATGCGCTGTTCGCCCGGGAAAGCATTTTTGACGACAGAACGCCAAGCACGCTCTCTGCTCAGACGAAGACGGCGGCACCTCAGGCTGAAAAGCCCGCCGCTGAACTGGACCCGCTGAGCCTGTTTGAGGGTGAAAGCAGCATGGATGCCCGCAACCATGACGATCCGCTGGGACTGATGATGGGCAACGCGGTGCCACTGGCACAGCCGGAGCCGCAGACCGCGAAACCGGCCACCCTGCATGTGCCCCCGGAAGCCCCGGCCAGCGTGAAACCGGCGACCGGACGTCCGCCGGAAGCGGTGCCTGCCACGCCGGATGCGCAGGATTTTTCGATGCTGTTCAGTGACGCACCACCACCTCAGCAGGCAGCAGAGAGCCAGCATCACCCTGAAGCGCCGGGCCAGACGCCCCTGATCGAAGATGAAGACGCCGCTCAGCCCGACGCGGTCACGCCGCAAAATGAGTATGGCGGGATTACGCTGCCTACGCCGCAGGCCGTACAGCGCGCACCTTCACCGACGCCAAAAGGGCGGCTGCGTATCGATCCGGTCGCCTCGGGATATCAGCCTGCCGCCACGGAACAGCCGTTGACCGCCGGCCAGAACAGCGGCGACGCCCTGAAGGGGGAACTGCTGGATGCGCTGCTGGAAGGGATGGGTCTGCGTGACCTGCAGCCGACGCCCCAGTTTGACCGGGAACAGATGCTGCAGTTTGGTCAGATGCTCAGCATGTTCTCGCAGGGGACGGTCGCACTGCTCTCATCGCGTTCGATCCTCAAGCGCGGCGTCAAAGCTGACATGACGGTGATCCTCGACGACGCCAATAACCCGTTCAAGCTGCTGCCGTCAGGCAAGACCGTCCTGATGCAGATGTTCGGCAGCCGGATGCCGGGCTTTATGCCACCGCGTCAGGCCGTGCGCGACGCGCTGATCGACCTGCAGGCCCACCAGCTGGGGATGATCGCCGGGATCCGCGCCATCATCGCCTCCATGCTGCAATCCTTTAATCCGGAACAGCTGGAGGAGGAGGCGCGCCAGGCGGGATCGGTGTCACGTATCGGCCTGCCGGGCAGCCGCAAAGCCGCCCTGTGGGAACATTTTGTCGAGCGTTACGGCGAGACAGCGGGCGAAATCGAGGACGATTTTCACACCCTGTTTGGCGAAGCGTTCCTGCACGCCTATGACCTGGAAGTCAATCAGTACAAAGACTCACAAACCCACACGGATGACGCATGAATATCACTATTGCCTCGACGTCGAATCAGGGCGATCGCGCCAGTAACCAGGACCAGATCGGTGATGTGATCGGCAAGCGCTCCGCCTGCTTTGTCGTGTGTGATGGCGTGGCGGGATTCCCGGGCGGCGAGATTGCCGCGTCGATCGCCCGCAGCAGCCTGCTGGAGGCCTTTGATGGCAATGCGCATCTTGATGCGCAGTCGATTCGCCGCTATGTCAATCACGCCAACCACGCCATTCGTCAGCAGCAGAAAGTCAGCAGTGAACACAGCCGGATGGGGACCACGATGGTCAGCCTGTTTATCGACCGGGACTACCATCTGGCCTGCTGGGCCCACGCCGGGGACAGCCGCCTCTATCTGTTCCGGCGCGGTTATCTCTATCTGGTCACCACCGATCACAGTCTGGTGCAGCAGATGAAGGATGCCGGACACCGTACCGAAGGGATCAACAGCAATCTGCTCTATTTTGCGCTGGGGATGGGTGATGAGCAGCGCGACGCCAGCTACAGCGACGTGGTGGAGATTGAAGATGGCGACGCCTTTCTGCTCTGCACCGACGGTTTCTGGCACGGCGTGTCGCTGGAGCAGATGCAGCAGTCGCTGCACATGGTGAATACGCCGGAAGAGTGGCTGACGCTGATGCAGCAGATCATTAAAAACGACCAGCCGGATGCCGGACAGCAGGATAACTTCAGTGCGCTGGCCGTCTGGATTGGGTCACCTCAGGACACCACTTTGCTGCACTCGCTCTCTGAAGCGGCGCAGTTCTTCCCTCTGCGAGATTGAGAACGCCAACATGAAATATGGATTACTGGGTCTGGCAGCGCTGCTGCTCAGCACGCACGCTTATGCTGAAAACTATCGCATCGTCCAGTCCCCGGCACAGAAACTGGATGTCTGGATCGATAACGTAAAAAACAATCAGCTGTCGAGCTGGTGTAACAGCACGATCTCTCTGCGGATCGTCACGCTGGGTGAAAAAGACCCGGCGGTGCTGAAAACCTTCCTGCCGCGCGTTGCCGGATTGATGGCGTCCCAGTGTAAACCGCTGCAACAGCTGCACTGGCAGCTCACCGACGCGCAGGGCAGTGAAATCGCGACCGGCAGCGCTGCCAGAGCGCAGCAGTGGAAAACCGTGGTTACGCCGCCTGCAACACCGCCTGCGACACCGGCCGCCACGGCCGCCGCCGTGCCTGCCGATCCGCTGGTCAACGCCGCGCAGGCCGACACCTCGCCGTGGCTGCAGTTCAGTCTGCTCGATGGCTGCCATTTCCGCACCTGGTGGCAGCACCCGGCTCAGGGTAGCGCGCTGTTTGTTCCGGCAAAGCAGGGGCTGGTCTGCGGGTCGGATGGCTGGCTCAGCGGACACAGCAGCCTGACGCAGCAGGGTAACGGCGCGACGGCGCAGGTGGGTGTGACCTTCCTGCAGGGCTTCCCGGTCATGGGGCTGAGCAACCAGTCGGCGACCACCGAACTGCACATCACCACGGTTAACAGCGAGCGCATGGTGCTGAGCAACGAAAAATCACCGGACAGCTGGCTGATACTGCCGTTCAGCAACCGGTTTAACGGCTGGCAGGCCAGGCCGCAGGTCGTTGTGCAGATGCCGGTCAGCGAAGCCGCGGATGAGAGCGCGGTCGCGGCACGTCTGCAGGAGGTGCGCAAAGTCTGGTCGCCGTGGATCAGCGGCAATGCGACGCTGAGCGTGAAGCTGGTGGAAAAGCTGCATCCTGAACTGAAAGATCCGGCCGCTGCGGTCTATCGCACCCTCAACTGACGCAAAAGGAGTTTGCATGGAAACCTTACAGCATCGTCTGGCCAATGCCTCGCTGAGCGAAGCGCTGGCTGATGTTACCCGCCAGATCCAGGCCTCTCCGGCCAGCGCTGACCTGCGGGCCGCGTTTGTGCAGCTGCTCTGCCTGGCAGGCAACTGGTCGCGGGCGCAGACCCAGCTTCAATCCTGGCTGGCGTTAAGTCCGCAGGCGCAGCCGACGGTGAATCTTTTGCAGCAGGCGATTGCCGGTGAGCTGCAGCGCGACGCCGTGCTGCGTGGCGAGGCGCAGCCGGTGCTGCCCGGCAGTGCCTGGCACTGGTGCGACACGCTGCTGGCCGCACTGCAGGCGGAGGCAGAGGGCGATGCCGCACGCGGCTCTGCACTGCGTGCCGAAGCACTCGAACTCGCTGCCGCGAATCCCGGCAGCGCCACTCAGCAGGATCAGCCTTCGGCCTTCAGCTGGCTGATGGATGGCGACAGCCGCTTCGGGCCGGTGTGTGAAGTCATCAGTCAGGGCCGTTACTACTGGATCCCGTTCGCGGCGATCCGTGAAATGCAGTTTCAGGCGCCCGCCAGCGTCACCGATCTGGTGTGGCGTCATACGCGGGTGCAGCTGATTGATGGCAGTGAGCAGGTGTGCCAGATCCCGGCGCGCTATCCGCTGCTGGCGGGGGCGGAAGAACGTTTTCTGCGTGCCAGTGCCACCGAATGGCAGCCGCTGGGTGACGATCCGGATCAGTTCATCGGTCAGGGGCAAAAAATGTGGCTCACCGACAGCGCAGAGTTTTCACTGCTGAGTCTGCAGCAGGTCCTGTTTGATAACGTTGAGAGTGCTGATGAGTCATGATTCAGGCGGGCAGAATGACGGCTATGCCCAGCTGCATGGCGGCTTTCGTGCGCGCAAAAAGCGCGATGCGTTAACGTCCCGCGACAAACTGCAATCCTCGCTGCTGGATCGTCTCACCGACAACGCGCCGGAGAAGCAGCAGGAGGCGGAGAACAGCATGCTGATTACGCACAGCACGCTGCGCCGCCACGTTCTGCGCGATCTGCAGTGGCTGTTTAATACCATCAATAACGAAGCGCAGCAGGATCTCAGCGGCTTTGATCAGGTGCAGCGCTCGGTCTGGAATTTCGGCGTGGCACCCCTGGCCGGACAGAATGTCTCCGATATCGAGTGGCAGGATATCCAGCGCAAAATGACCAACGCCATTCTCCACTTCGAACCGCGCATTCTGCCGCAGGGCCTGCAGGTGCGCTGCGTGAGCGATCTCAGTTCGCTCAGCCTGCACAACGTGCTGTCGATTGAAATCAAAGGGCGGCTCTGGTGTGTGCCTTATCCGCTGGCGTTTCTGTTCCGCACCCAGGTTGATCTGGAGAGCGGCCATTTCGAACTTCAGGATGCAGGGTAATCATGGACAGCAATCTGCTTGACTACTACAACCGCGAACTGGCCTATCTGCGTGAGATGGGGGCGGAGTTTGCGGCGCGCTATCCCAAAGTGGCGGGACGTCTGGGCATGCGCGGCATCGACGTGGCGGACCCCTACGTCGAACGGCTGATGGAGGGATTCGCCTTTCTGACCTCCCGCGTGCAGCTGAAGATGGATGCGGAGTTTCCGCGCTTCTCGCAGCGTCTGCTGGAGATGATTGCGCCTTCCTATCTGTCGCCGACGCCGTCGATGGCGATCGCCCAGCTGACCCCGGACAGCCGGAAAGGGGACATCACCCAGGGATTCCATGTGCCGCGTGGCACCATGATGGAAAGCCAGAACCTGAAAAAAACCGGCGTCACCTGCAGCTATACCACCGCCCAGGATGTGATGCTGCATCCGCTGCGCATCAGCGAAGTCACGCTTGGCGGGGTGCCCGGCGATCTGCCCACGGGGGAGCTGAAACTCAGCGGCCTGGGGGCAGCCAGTGCACTGCGCATCCGCATCAGCTGTGAGGGGATCTCCTCGCTGAGTCAGCTGAACGTGGATGACCTGATGCTGTTTCTCAGCGGCCCGGATATTCAGGCCCTGAAACTGCTTGAGCTAATGATGGCGCACCGGGTGGGCATCGTGCTGCAGTCCGTTGAGAAATACCCTCAGCGTCAGGTGCTTTCAGATGATGCCCTGCAGCAGGAAGGGTTCGCGCCGGAGCAGGCGCTGCTGCCGGACGATCTGCGCAACTTCGACGGCTATCGTCTGTTGCAGGAATATTTTGCGTTCCCGGCGCGCTTCCAGTTTATCAGCCTGAACCAGCTCGCGCCGTTTCTGCGCCGCTGCGACAGCGCCCAGGCATTCGACATCATCATTCTGCTCGACAAGGCGGACAGTGGGCTGGAGAGTGTGGTCGATCACAGCCACCTGGCGCTGCACTGCACCCCGGTCATCAACCTGTTCCCGAAAACGGCAGAGCGCCTGAAGGTCAGCGACAGTCAGCATGAATATCACCTGGTGGTGGATAACATCCGGCCGCTGGATTATGAAGTACATTCGGTGCAGCGCCTGTTCGCCACTATTGAGGGTAAGCGTGAAGAGCAGGTTTTCCGCCCCTTCTGGAGCACCTTCAGTGGCGATCAGGGCGACTATGGCGCCTACTTCTCGCTGCGCCGCGAGCAGCGCACCCTGTCTGAACAGGCGCAGCGCTATGGCACCCGCACCGGCTACATCGGTTCAGAACTCTTTCTCTCGCTGGTGGATGAGCATCACGCGCCGTGGCGCGATGAGATGCGCTATCTCTCCGCCGAAGTGATGTGTACCAGCCGCGATCTGCCGCTGATGCTGCAGCAGGATCAGGGCAACTTCGTCATGCCGGACTCCATTCCGGTGGCGGAGCTGAAACTGTGCAAAGGCCCGACGCCGCCGCGTCCGGCCCTGGCCGAGGGGCTTTCCGCATGGCGGCTGATCAGCCATCTGCAGATGAACTACCTCAGCCTGATGGACAGCAGCGACGGAGAGGGCGCGGCGGCGCTGCGTCAGCTGTTGAGCCTTTACGCCAACCTGGCGGAAGCACCGGTTGCCCGCCAGATTGACGGCATCCGCCACTGCACGCTCAGCGCCGTTAACCGCCGCGTACCGGAGCCAGGCCCGGTGGTGTTTGCGCGCGGTGTCAGTATCACGCTGGAGGTGGATGAGCAGGCGTTTTCGGGTGCCAGCCCGTGGCTGCTCGGCAGCGTACTGGAGCGGGTCTGCAGCCGCCTTGTGGCGCTGAACAGCTTCACCGAGTTCACCCTGAACAGCCAGCAGCGCGGCGAGGTCGGCTACTGGCCGCCGCGCATGGGCCGGAAGGCGCTGATATGAGTGGCGAAAAAGTCATTACGCTGCCACGACTGACCCGCCTGCCGGACGATTTCTGGCAGAAGGTGATGGCCGCGCCGTGGCGCTACGATCTGTTCCAGCTGCTGCGGCGGCTGGATGCGCAGGGCGGGCAGCGTTATCCGCTGGGCCGTGCGCCGCTGCCGAAGTTTGAAGCGGTGCGCATCGGGCAGACGCCGTCACTGGCGTTTGCTCCCTCTACCGTCGCCAGCGCCGCGCCGCGGGAGGAGACGGGACGCCACGATCTCTCGATTTACAGCTTTGGTCTGTTTGGCCCCAATGGTCCGCTGCCGACCCATCTGACCGAATATGTGCACGAACGGATCGTGCATCATCAGGATCACAGCCTGTCGGCATTTGCTGACCTGTTTCATCATCGCGCCACTCTACTGTTCTATCGCGCCTGGGCGGATGCGCAGCCGACGGTCTCTCTGGATCGGCCCGACGACAGTCGCTTTCTGAACTATCTTGCCTGCCTCGCCGGCATCGGGTTGCCGGCCCAGCAGCAGGCCAGCTCACTCAGCCTGCATGCGCGGCTGATGCTGGTGGGGCATCTCAGCCGTCACGGTCACGACGCCGAGGGGCTGGTGCGCATTCTGCAGCACTATTTCGGCGTGCCGGTCAGGCTGACGCAGAACCTGCCGCACTGGCTTACGCTGGACAGCCGCGATCAGGCCCGGTTGGGTGCGGGACGCCATATGCCCCGGCTGGGTGCCTCCGCTTTTCTCGGCGTGGCGGTACGCGACGTGCAGCACCGTTTCCGCCTCCATCTGGGGCCGCTCAGCGCCGCGCAGTATGCCCATTTCCTGCCCGATGCCCCCGGCGCGCGCGAAGTGCGCGACTGGGTACGTCACTACCTCGGCATCGAAATGCAGTGGGATCTCAGTCTGATCCTCGCCGCAGATGAGGTCGGGGGCGTGGCACTGGGTGGCGGTGCCCGGCTTGGTTATACCAGCTGGCTGGGGCAGATGCCGCAGCCGCAGGATCGCGAAGATTTTATATTTGAGGTTGAGGCTGCCTCGCGCTAGCCCAGCCGCTTTCCCTGTTACACAGCCTGCGTCTTTCATTGAAGAGAGTCCCCTATGTCAGAAATCAGCCGTGCCGTCCTGTTCGGCAAACTGGATACGCTGTTATTTACCTCGCTGGAAAGCGCCACCGCCTTTTGCAAACTGCGCGGCAATCCCTATGTTGAACTGGTGCACTGGCTGCATCAGCTGATGCAGCAGCAGGATGGCGACTTACAGCAGGTCATCACACATTTTTCACTGGATGAAAAGGCCCTGACTCAGGACATTGTCGCTGCGCTGGATCGCCTGCCGCGCGGCGCCAGTGCGGTCTCCGACCTCTCTGAGCATATCGACAGCGCCGTTGAGCGGGCGTGGGTTTACGCCTCACTGAAATATGGCGCAACCCGCATTCGCGGCGGTCATCTGCTCATCGGCATCCTAAAAACCTTTAACCTCGCCAGCGTGCTGAAAGGCATTTCCGGTCAGTTTGCCCGGATTAACGCCGATGCCCTGCTGGCGGAGTTCGACACGCTGCTCGGCAACAGCAAAGAAGCGCAGCAGGCGCTGAGCGCACCGCAGGATGCCGCAGGCGCACCGCCAGCCGCCAGCGGCAGCACGCTGGCGCAGTATGGCCAGGACCTGACGGCACGCGCCCGTGCGGGAAGTATCGATCCGGTGACCGGGCGTGATGAGGAGATCCGCCAGATGGTCGATATCCTGATGCGTCGCCGCCAGAACAACCCGCTGCTGACCGGCGAAGCGGGCGTCGGCAAAACGGCGGTGGTCGAGGGCCTTGCCCTGCGTATCGCAGCGGGCGATGTGCCTGCGCCGCTGCGCGACGTGCAGCTCTGGCTGCTGGATATCGGTCTGCTGCAGGCGGGGGCCGGGATGAAAGGGGAGTTTGAGGCGCGCCTGCAGGCACTGATCAACGAGGTGCAGTCCAGCCCGACGCCGATTGTGCTGTTTGTGGATGAGATCCACACCCTGGTCGGCGCGGGGGGGCAGCAGGGCACCGGCGACGCCGCCAACCTGCTGAAACCGGCGCTGGCGCGTGGCCAGCTGCGCACCATCGGCGCGACCACCTGGGCGGAATATAAAAAGTATATCGAGAAAGATCCTGCGCTGACCCGACGCTTCCAGACCGTGCAGGTGCAGGAGCCGGATGAGGCCAGAGCGATTCTGATGCTGCGCAGCACCGTCAGCGCACTGGAGAAGCATCACCGGGTGCTGCTGCTGGATGATGCGGTCAGTGCGGCGGTGAAACTCTCGCATCGCTACATCCCGGCGCGCCAGCTGCCCGATAAAGCCGTGGCGCTGCTGGACACCGCCTGTGCCCGCGTGGCGGTCAGTCAGGGCGCGCAGCCCGCGGCACTGGAGGATTGTCTGCACCGTCTGGCCGCGCTGGAGATTGAAGCGGAGATTGTGGAACGTGAAATCCGCGTCGGCCTCGGTGATGTAACCCGCCAGCAGGCGATTGCCGGAGAGCGTGCGGCGCTGGAAGCGGAACATGATGCGCTGCAACAGCGCTGGCTGCAGGAGCGCGAACTGGTCGAGACGCTGATTGCGCTGCGCGCCCGCTGTGCCACCGAAGAAGATGCGGCGCTGCGTGAACAGCGCGATGCCACACAGCAGCAGCTGACTGCGCTGCAGGGTGACACGCCGCTGCTCTTCGCCGCCGTTGATGCGGGCGTGGTCGCCGCTGTGGTCTCTGACTGGACCGGCATTCCGCTGGGCCGGATGGTGAAGAATGAGATCGAGGCCGTACTCAATCTGGCGGACACCCTGAACCAGCGCGTTATCGGCCAGCGTCACGGTCTGGAGCTGATCGCGAAGCGGGTTCGCACCACGCGCGCCCGCCTCGACAACCCCAACAAACCGGCAGGCGTCTTTATGCTGTGCGGGCCGTCGGGCGTGGGTAAAACCGAGACCGCGCTGGCGCTCGCCGAGTCGCTGTATGGCGGCGAGCAGAACATCATCACCATTAACATGAGCGAGTTTCAGGAGGCGCACACCGTTTCAACGCTGAAAGGGGCCCCGCCGGGCTATGTGGGTTACGGCGAAGGTGGCGTGCTGACCGAAGCGGTGCGCCGTCGCCCTTACAGCGTGGTGCTGCTGGATGAAATTGAGAAAGCTCATCCCGATGTGCATGAGCTCTTCTTCCAGGTGTTCGACAAGGGCTGGATGGAAGATGGCGAAGGGCGTCACATCGACTTCCGCAATACCATCATCATTCTGACCTCGAATGTCGGCACGCAGCTTATCAGCGCGATGTGCGCCGATCCGGAACTGATGCCCGATCCTGACGCCCTCAGCGCCGCCCTGCGTAAGCCGCTGCTGGAGGTGTTCCCGCCTGCGCTGCTGGGTCGTCTGCTGGTGGTGCCGTACTACCCGCTCAGCGATGACATGCTGGCGGAGATTGTGCGGCTGCAGCTGGCGCGCATTGTGCGTCGTCTCGCCGACAATCACGGCATCGAGGCGGAGATCGACGAGTCGGTGGTGAATCAGATCGTGCAGCGCTGCACCGAAGTGGAGTCGGGCGGACGCATGGTCGACGCCATCCTCACCAACACGCTGTTACCGCAGATGAGCCAGATACTGCTCAGCGCCCACGCCCGCGATGAACGCTATCGCCGCGTTGCGGTGCGCTGTGAGCAGGGCGAATTTGTCTGCCAGTTCGCTGTTTAAAGCCTAGTCATCAGAGAGTTTTCGAATATGTCGGAACATGAGCAACCCCTGAATGTCCCCAACGCCCTGCCGCTGGGTTACCGCTTCAATGAGTTTGAGATTAAAGAGGTCATCGGCGGTGGCGGCTTTGGCATCGTCTATCGCGCCTGGGACCACCAGCTGGAACGCGATATCGCCATCAAAGAGTTCATGCCCGCCTCGCTGGCGGTGCGCAGCGATGATCTCAACCTGGTGCTGCGCAGTGAGCGTTTCAGCAAAACCTTTCACGCCGGGCTGAACAGCTTTATCCAGGAGGCGCGGCTGCTGGCCCGCTTCAATCATCCCAACCTGCTGCACGTGCTGCGGTTCTGGGTGCAGAACGACACCGCCTATATGGGCACGGTGTTCTACAGCGGCACCACACTCTCGACCTTCCGCGAACGTAATCCGCAGTCGGTGAATGAGGCCTGGATCCGCCGCCTGCTGCCACCGCTGCTGGGGGCGATTAAAACCATCCATGAAGCGGGCTATCTGCACCGCGATATCTCGCTGGATAACATCCAGATCCAGAGCAGCGGTGAGCCGATCCTGCTGGACTTCGGGTCAGCGCGTAAAACCATCGGCAACCTCTCCGATGAAAGCGAGACCATGCTGCGCCCCGGCTATGCGCCGATTGAGCAGTACAGCGACAACGATGAGAGCGAGCAGGGCGCATGGACCGATATCTACGCGCTGGGCGCGGTGCTGCATACGCTGATCACGGGCGCGCCGCCGCCGGTGAGCGTGGTGCGCAGCATCGAAGATAACTACCAGCCGCTGGTGCAGCGTCGTCTGGCGGGGTATTCCTCTGCACTGCTCAGCGCTGTCGATCGTGCGCTGGCGCTGAAACCGGAGGATCGTCCGCAGAGCATTGATGACTTTGCAGCGCTGATGGCGCTGCCGGAACGTGAACCGGAGCCGCTGCTCAGCGCAAAAATGAGCGGGCCGGGCACCATGCTGGTGCCGATCGAAGAAGAGGAGGCGGTCAGCCCCGACTCGCGGCTGAAAACGCTGCTGGGCCACCGCTTTGCCCTGCCGGGCCTGGTGGCCGCGGGCGTGCTGGTCGGGCTGTGCGCCGGTCTGCTGATGTCGCGTGGTGATGAACAGACGGCCCCGGCGGAGACCGCGCAAAACAGCGCACCTGCTGTCACCGTCGCGCCGGTTAACCAGCCGGTGGCTGCGCCACCGACGCAGGCTGAGACCCCGCCGGATAGCGTTGCCAGCACCCTGGCTCAGACAACCGCGCCAGCGCAGACCGCCGCACGTGAACCCGATCCTCAACCGGCACCGCCACCTGCACCAGTTGCTCAGATCTATATCCGGCTGCAGCAGGGTGAACGGGTTCAGGTGAACGGTCAGCCGCAGGCGCTGGTGCCTGCGGTCAATGGCTTTGCCACACTGCAGCTGGCGCCGGGCAACTACACCTTTGCCATCAGTGGCCAGAGCGGCACCCGCCAGCAGACGCTGAACATCAGCGAAGAAGGCGTCTGGTTGCTTGATCCACACAGTTAATAGTCAGGGATTACTTATGTTCTCACGCATTACTGCACAGCTGCCGGCGGACGGCCTGCTGTTCCACACGCTGAAGGGCACCGAGGCGCTGTCGCACCCGTTTGTGCTCACCGCTGAGCTGCTCTCCACCGACGCGCGCATCGACCGCCACGCCCTGCTGGGCCAGCCGGTGACGTTCACGCTGCCCACCGACGGCCTGATGAGCGCGCTGAGCCCGCGCTACCTCAACGGTAAAATCACCCGGGTGGCGGTGCGCAGCCAGGAGCTGAACGGCACGCGCTACGCGTGCTACGAACTCACGGTGGAGCCGGACCTGTGGCCGATGAAGCGGGACCGCAACCTGCGCATCTTCCAGAGCCAGACGGTGCCGCAGATAGTGCAGACGCTGCTGAAGGAGTACGGCGTGAGCGTCGAGACGCGGCTGGCGGGCAGCTACCGGGTGTGGGAGTACTGCGTGCAGTATCAGGAGAGCAGCCTGGACTTCATCAGCCGCCTGATGGAGCTGGAGGGGATGTACTACTTCTTCCGCCACGAGGCGGACAGGCACACGCTGGTGCTGTGTGACGCGCCGGACCAGCATCAGGCGTTTCCGGGCTATGAGACTATCGCCTATCACGTCACGCCGTCCGGCGGCGTGGTGACGGAGGAGGGCATCAGCCAGTGGTCGCTGTCGGAGAGCGTGACGCCGGGGATGTACAGCACCGACGACTACGACTTCCGCAAGCCGAACGCGTGGATGCTGCAGGCGCGGCAGAACCCGGCGTCGCCGGTGCCGGGCGCGGTGGACGTCTACGACTGGCCGGGGCACTTTGTGGACCACAGCCACGGCGAGTCCTACGCGCGCATCCGCCAGGAGGTGTGGCAGGCGGAGCACCACCGCGTCAGCGGGTCGGGCACGGCCACCGGCATCGCGCCGGGGTACACCTTCTCGGTGCTCAACGCGCCGCACTTCAGCGACAACGGCGAATACCTGGTGACCTCGGCGAGCTATGACTTCGCCGAGAACCCCTACGCCAGCGGCGACGGCGGGGAGAGCCGGCACAACATTGACTTCACGGTGCTGCCGTCGTCGGTGACGTGGCGCACGCCGCCGGAGACGCCGTGGCCGAAGACCCACGGCCCGCAGACGGCGAAGGTGGTGGGGCCGAAGGGGGAGTCCATCTGGACGGACCGCTACGGGCGGGTGAAGGTGAAGTTTCACTGGGACCGTCTGGCGAAGGGTGACGACACCAGCTCCTGCTGGGTGCGCGTCTCCAGCGCGTGGGCGGGCCAGGGGTTCGGCGGGGTGCAGATCCCGCGCGTGAACGACGAGGTGGTGGTGGACTTCATCAACGGCGACCCGGACCGACCGCTGATCATCGGGCGGGTGTATAACGAGGCGAGCATGCCGCCGTGGGCGCTGCCGGCGGCGGCCACGCAGATGGGTTTTCTGAGCCGGTCGAAGGACGGCACGGCGGACACCGCGAACGCGCTGAGGTTTGAGGACAAGGCGGGTGAGGAGCACCTCTGGATCCAGGCGCAGAAGAACATGGATACCCATGTTAAAAATGATGAATCACACAGTGTTCTGAACAACCGGACAGTTTCGGTGGGTGCAAATAATGAGACTCGGGTAGAGGGCGATCATACTCTCGGTACTCAGGGAAACAGCAGGACGCTGACAACCGGCAACCGTACTGAACAGGCTTTTGCTTCTTACACAATTGCAGCCGGAGATACTGTACGGATTGAGTGTGGCCTGAGCGCAATAGAGTTAACTAAAGACGGCGCAATTAATTTCATTGGCAAAAATTTTAATCTTACCGTCGATAATAATGGTGAGATTAACACTAAGGGTGGGGAGTTACATTTAAATCCTGAAGGAGGAAGCGCTGCAACAATTGCACCGGGTAGCGGACATAAAGATAAAATAAAAAATGAAATTGAAAGCTACTTCTCATCATCAGAAAAGAATAAAGGATAAACATGACTACCTATACTCTTCAGGAAGCATCAATTGAGTTGCCGGACGTATTTAAAGACAGAACGATGAATCTGTTTACACTCAGCGAAAATAATGCGAGTGAATTTACCTTTGTGGTGTCTCGTGCATCTGCTTTCCATGACGATACTGTGCAAAAAGTGGCTGCGAGAATTATGAATGAGATGAGTGTCACCGTTCCCGCTTTTGTCAGCGTGACATCACAACTTGTCCAGATAGATAATCTGCCTGCGGCTGAGCTTTTCTATCATTTTGAAAATGACGGTATTGAGATATGGCAAAAGCAATCCATTGTTTTATTAGATGATGACGCCGGGGGTAAAAAAATAGTCTGCTATATTGGAACGTGCCCTGGAGCTTTCAATGATTACTATGACAGGCAATATCAGAATATTATTAGCAGTGTAAAATTTAATTCTTTAGATTCTCTTCATGAGCCAGAACCGATAGCCGCTGATGCATCGGGAATTTTCTTTTCTTTTGATAACGATACTAAAGTGCTTACCGCACATGAAACGGTGACATTACTCTATCAGAATGTTGAGTTGAAAAGAGCATTGAATGGCAGTTATTTATTCTTTGACTCGGCAGGAAGCCCACTGCGTATCGCCGCATTAAACAATGAAGAGCCCTTACGCTATGCCTTGTGGACAGCACCTGATAGAAAAACAGCATCACTGAGAAATATTCTTGGTATGGCAAAAGTATTCAAAGGACCGGCAGAACTCTCCAGCGAACAACAAATCCTTGCGTTTCTTCAGAGGCAAGGAGATGTATAAATCATGGCTGAATTCAATGCTGCCAGAGAGCAGGACGAGATAGCCCATACGGCTTCTAAAGGCTGGATGATCGCCGGTTTAGTAGGGGGGGCGATATTAGGTGCAGCAGCCGTGGTTGTTACTGGTGGAGCAGCTCTGGTTGCAGTATCCGCGGCAGCAGCCGGTGCCTGTGCTGCCGGGGGCGTGGGTGAAGTGCTTGGAAGCATGTCATGGGCTCCGCGGCATAACACAGGCAAGCTGTTATCCGGATCGCCGAATGTTTTCATTAACAGCAGAGCAGCAATACGGGCACATTTGTCTAAAGGCGACTGCGGTGAGCACAGCGGCTCATCGCAACGTGTTGCTGAAGGTTCAGATAAGGTTTTTATTAACAACTTTCCTGCTGCCCGTATTGGAGACCGTTTGACCTGCAGTGCAGAGATCTCTGGCGGTTCCACAAATGTGTTTATTGGCGGAGGTAAACTTCAGACTGACGATATCAACCCCGAAATCCCCGGCTGGGTAAACTGGGTGATGATGGGCGTCGGTACTGCGGCCGTTGCGGTCCTGGCTTCTCCGGCTATTGCGCTGCTAGGATTAGCAGGCGCAATGGGCGGCGGTTACGCCGGTAGTTGGGTCGGTGGCAGACTGTTCGGAGAGGGCTCTGACGGACAAAAATGGTCTATGCTGGCAGGCAGTTTTGCCGGTGGGGCATTTGGTGGTAAAGGGGGCATGAAGTTTGACGGTTGGCGGACATCCTCTTTTGCTGAAAAAGTTGTTGATGTGCCAACACAAACTAAACCAATGAGTTTAGGTGATGCAGTTGGGCATGCAAGAGCCGCACGCTGGATAGAAAAAGGCAGGCAGTTGGCTAATTCGAAGGCAAAACATCTGTCAGATCTATTATCTGATGATCAAGTGGGAGCACTTTATGGATATACTACAGATCCTGGCTACCAGATGATCAACCCTGCTTTGAGGGGAAATAAAATGTTGACTCCAGAGCTCAAAGCATTTGCTCAACATGCTGTAGATGGTTTGAACAACCTTCCTGCTATAGAAGTACAGACGTATCGAGGTATAGATGCATTACCTACAAACATTTTGGAAAATTATCAAATAGGTAGTGTTGTCTCGGACAGAGGGTTTATGAGTACAGACATGGTAAATCCATTTAATGGTTCAATTAAAATGAATGTTGAAGGCTATTCCGGGCGCGATATTGACTTTTTATCAAGCCATTCCGCCACAGAGACAGAGGTTTTGTTTAAACCAGATACGAAATTCATCGTAACGGATCGTATTGAAGAGAACGGCATTACTAAAATATATATGAAGGAGCTGTGATGATTGACTTACATGAAACTGATGATGTTATTAATCGGTATGCCGAGCGATACCAACATCTTTTGCCTGTGAGTAAAAGACAGGCATCTCATTCTCCGGTAGGACAAAATGTAATAAATCAAGCTGATTGGTGCGAAAGCTATCCTCAGCTAAATACAAATATTGATGCATTAGATCGGGCGAAAGGTGCTTTTCTGGGATTAGCAGTCGGCGATGCTGTAGGTACAACATTAGAGTTTACGACTAGAGATAGCGGATATGTTGAAGATATGGTTGGAGGCGGTCCGTTTAAATTAAAGCCTGGCGAATGGACGGATGATACATCAATGGCTATCTGTCTGGCTGAAGCCTGCATCGAGTCGGGTCAAGTTGATGTTAATTTGTTTCGTAATAAAATGGTTGAGTGGTATAAGAATGGTATTAATAGTGTAAATGGCTATTGTTTTGATATTGGTAACGCAACGCGCTACGCATTAGAACAGTATATTGAAAAAGGTGCGGGTTGGTTTGGAAATACGGCTAAGAATACTGCTGGCAATGCTGGTTTAATCAGGCAAGCGCCTGCGATTATTCTTAAGTGGCGCTCTTTGCAGGATATCTATTTCGCTACAAAAGCCCAGAGTATGGCAACGCATGGTGCAGCGGAGTCTTTGTCGGCATGTAATTTTCATGGTTATCTGCTTCATATGTTAATTAATGGATACAATAAAGAGTCGGTTTTTTCTCCACATCTGATGCCATTGGTTTCTAGAGTGTTGATAATAAATGCTGGTGAATACAAGAATAAAAAACGAGAGCAGATTCGTTCAAGCGGGTATGTTATAGATACACTTGAGGCGGCAATGTGGTCAGTATGGAATACTAATAATTTTCGCGATGCTGTTCTTCTGGCCGCTAATTTGGCAGATGATGCTGATAGTGTTGCTGCTACAGCAGGGCAGATTGCTGGTGCTCTATATGGTTACTCAGGGATCCCTGAAAATTGGTTAGGTAAATTAGCACAGAAAAAGAAGCTGGAATCAATGGCAGAGAAATTGTTTTTTATGGGATGTAATAATGCTTAATGACGGATATCTAAAAATTTAAATTTCTCAGCGCTATAAGTTTGTCTGATGATTATATCTCGAATAGGCTATGGAATTAAAATTTCATTGCCTTATTAAACGAATTCAGAATATGGGTTAAAAAAGAGCCCCCTAAGAATGGGCATTAAATTTTCATTCTCTACTTACTATGCCGCATTTCTTTTCAACACGTAGGCATCCCATGACTCAAGCTCATAAACAAGTACGGAATCTACCTACTTTCTCATGCGATACTGTAACGCTATCTACTGCTGAATGCGCTTAGTACCGACTATACGACCGGTCATCCTCCGGGAATTGAACAGTTAGGCGCTGCGAAATACCCGCAATCTTGCCAACTTTTCTCAGGGGCTAATTAAAAAGTAAGCGCATTGTGATGGGTGAAAGTTATCATTGATGGAAGCCGTAAGAATAAAAAAGTTTCAATAAGGGCCATAGATATTTGTTTCATGAGTTATCGTAAGGTTACGGGTGACTATAGTCTTCCTAAAGATGAGGAAATGGAGATCTGGAAGCAGTTATTTAACGTTTGGCAGTGATGCTTGAATTGATTTAGGTAATTTTTGAGTTGTGTTTCGCTTTGTAGTAGCTATTTTCATTACCATGTTTGAGGGTGATTTTATTAAAAAGTTGTTTTTCAGGTGACATGCAAGCCCTCTATTGGGTCTTTAAAATCAAAAGTGAGCTAGGGAATGCCTGTTTTTTATGTAATTAAAAAACAATAAGCTTGTTATTATATTGTTTGCATGATGATATGTGGTCTTGGTGAGATAAAAATTTTTCATTTCAGATTTCTATTGCTTAAAAATTTTCTTTTACCATTTTGATCTTATAAGGAGATAAAATGAACTTACCAAGAATGAATCCCGAAAATAACTTACCGGGTTATGACATTGCGAGAATGACCGGTTATGGGGCACCTGATTTTGATTTTAAAGCGCTGAGTGCAGCAATGGATTGTACCCGGGAGTTTTATCAGGCTGGCATTGTCTATGCAGATGGCGCACAGCGTTATCTTGTTCGAGCTGGTAAGCGTCATCCCAATGGTCAAAGTGGCATTGTCACACATCTGATTGTGACCAAAATGCCCAAACAGGCAACCATATCAAATACGGGTAAGTCACTTACTGAAGCAGTTAGCGCGACCTCAATGGGAGCGGAGATTGCCTCGACCGTGCTTTCCTGTGGCGCAATGATTATTACAGCTGGCGTGGCGGTTATCGGCGCTTCAGCAACGCCTATAACTGCCGGGAGTAGCAGCGTGCTTGTTGGCATTGGTTATGCCGGCGCTGCCGCTACGGGATTGCAATGTGTTAATGGGATTTACCGGGTTTATGATCTCGTCGAAAACGGTGGCGAAAACGTCGCATGGCTGGACTCACAGGACTGGTACGTTGCCACTTCAACGTCCCTTGACCTCATTTCACTTGCCAGTGTGGGCGGAGCATTAAAAGAAGCTCTGGCAACATGGCGAGCGATGAAATCGGTCTCTTCTTTAAAAGCCACGGAGTGGCTCAGGAACTATCCAAGGCAGGACCGGGCGCGCCTTACTGAACTAATCATCCGTGCTCAAAATCCGGGTATAAGTAATAGAGAACTCAAAGCCGCCATCCGTGCAGGACTTTATCCAAAACGTTTCCCTGTCGAGCCGGTGCAAAGAGAGCTTGTTAAACAACTTTCGCAAGTGGTAACGAGCGCAGCTGCTGTGGCTGGCAGTGCTGTTAGTGGTATCATTGCTGCTCCCGGTAACGTGCCGCGCACCGGGCGCTATATAGTGGGAACCATTCAATCTTTGGCGGTATTTTAATGCAATTTTTATCATGGCTTGTTGGACGTCATATCACTGAACTTCTGCAACAGGGACGCGAACTAGATCAGGCAATCGCACGGCAGGATAATTCCATACTTGCCCGATCCACTCCCGAGCTTGAGCGTTATTTTAAACAGCCTTCTGAGTCGCTCCCACGGCAAAATGGCTTCCCGATTGCAATAGTGCTGATGCTGTTGCTGGTTGCATTTGCTTTTAATCTGTTGACGTTTCTGCACGCATTACCTCCTATTACTCCGCAGATACATGCGTTGAGTTTTTTTGTTCCCTCAATCCTCATTATCGGTACGCTACTCGCGGTCAGCTATCGGCTCGCGCGAGGCCATACATCTGCTGTGGCAGGACTGACTTACGTCTGGGCGATATTGCTTGTATCGACCGTTTTGCTATTAAGCTACGGCGTTGTTACGGGTAGCCACTCCGGCCTGTGGCTGCTTCTGGCCCTTGCTGCTTTGTGGGGTGCTCGCTGGATACTCAATGGCCAGGCTTTCATCCTGTTTGCCATTTACTGCCGGACACAGCGCCTTGCCAGTGTCGCCCGGCAGCGTCGTATGAAATAACCCCTGTCTGTCCGTGTTCTGTTATCGCGGAACAGCCGTTCCGCGACCCTCTTTTTCTCTCAGACTAAAAGCAAAAACCGGGCGCAGGCTGCCGCCGGTGAGTATTGATGTAAAGAAGAGCCCGGAGATATACAGAGCCGCTTTGTCATCGTAGCGGCATTTCCTTCCTCCTGCCCCAACACGATCTTTTTCCTATGACCCGCTCCCGGTTTAAGTCCCTCTGACGCTCACTTCCGCCGGAAAAACCCACCCATCATCACTCTTACCTCTGACTATAACCTGCCGTTATACCCTCCTGCTAAACAAGCATTCGTCACCTTTCAGACCGCATGAAATAGTGGTTTCAGAACCTGATCTTTTGGCTGAAACGAGAGACAACATGCTAATTCCACAACCCTATTTACTCTTTCTTGGCGATGTGACCGATCCCCTTGCGGCAAAAACGGCGCGCGGTATTCATATCTGGCGGCCGGAGCAGTGCGTTGGCGAAATCAAACTGCCGGGCTGTACGGTCAGTCTGGGCCTGGATGAACTGGATATTCCCGGCGCCAAAGCACGTGGCGCAAAAACGCTGGTGCTGGGCACCGCCAACGCTGGTGGCTATCTGCCTGCGCACTGGCTGGAAACCATCAAAAGTGCCATTAAAGCAGGCATGAATGTGGCCAGTGGTCTGCATCACCGACTGGTAGACGAACCGGAACTGGTCGCGCTTGCGCAGGCGTCGGGTGTTGAGCTTTTTGACCTGCGCCATATGCGTCCGGTGCTCAATGTTGGCAGCGGCAAGAAGCGTTCAGGTAAGCGCATCCTGACAGTGGGCACGGACTGCTCAGTGGGCAAGATGTACACCTCCCTGGCGCTGGAAGCGGCGATGCGTGTACGCGGGATGAAAGCCGATTTTCGTGCCACGGGCCAGACCGGCATTCTGGTCGCGGGTGAGGGCATTGCTGTGGATGCGGTCATCGCGGATTTTATTGCCGGCGCGGCAGAAGCGCTGTCACCTGCGAATGACGATGACCACTGGGACATCGTCGAAGGGCAGGGCTCACTGTTCCATCCCTCTTATGCGGGTGTGAGTATGGGGCTGATGCACGGTGCGCAACCGCACTGGCTGGTCATGTGTCATGAAATGGGACGCCCGCATATGCGTCATTTGCCCCACCAGCCGATGGTCAGCCTGAAGGAGTGCGTTGAAGCCAATCTGCGCGCCGCGCAGGTGACCAGTGAGTCGGTGCAGCTCGCAGGCTTTGCGATTAACACCTCAAATTACAGCGAAGAAGAGGCGCTCGCGTATTGCGCTGAAATCACCGCTGAGTTTGGCCTGCCGGCAACCGATCCTGTGCGTTTTGGTATCGACGGGATCGCCGCGCTGCTTCAGGAGCGTGGCTGAAATGAGAACGATGCAGATCGATGTGGTGGCATTGCCGCTGGCGCGCCCCTTTGCCATCTCGCGTGGAACCCGGACCGCCGTGACGGTCATCCGGGTCACCCTGGAGCAAAACGGGTTCATCGGGCAGGGTGAATGCACTCCGACGGCCCGCTACGGTGAGACGCCCGAAAGCGTGCAGGCGATGCTTGAAGCCGTGCGTGCTGATGTGGAGGCAGGCCTGAGCCATGACGATCTGCAACAGCGCTTACCCGCCGGTGCCGCGCGCAACGTGCTGGACTGTGCGCTATGGCGACTCGACGCGGCACGGACGCATCAGACGCTGTGGCAAAAGAGCCAGTGCCCTCAGCCCCCATCGGTGGTAACGGCCGAAACCCTCAGCCTCGACACGCAGGAAAATATGGCGCTCGCGGCGGCAGAGGCCGTCTCACGCGGGGCCATCCTGCTCAAGATTAAGCTCGACCGCGATGCGGTTCTGGAAAAGGTGGCCGCGATCCGTGCGGCGGCACCGCGCGCCACGCTCATTATCGATGCCAATGAAGCCTGGTCGGGGCTGGACCTGGAGAGCCTGCTGGTGGCACTGAAGGCCTACAGCATCGCGATGGTCGAGCAACCGCTGCCCGCCGGACAGGATCATGACCTGCAACGCTTCAGGCACCCCATCCCGGTCTGTGCCGATGAGAGTTGTCATACACGGGCCGATATTGCGGAACTGCGCGATCGTTACGAGATGGTCAACATCAAACTCGATAAGTGCGGGGGCCTGACCGAAGCGCTGGCGATGGTGGAGGCGGCCCGGGCGCAGAATATGCGCATTATGGTTGGCTGCATGCTGGGTTCGTCACTGGCGATGGAGGCCGCCTTGCCCGTCGCGGTCAATGCGGAGTTCATCGACCTGGATGGCCCCATCTGGCTGGCCGCCGACAGTTCTCCTTTTTTGAGCTACTCCCAGGGCCGCATCTGGCTATAACTTTGCGAGGCGACGATGACGGACACACGACTTACCTCTTCTGCAGCGCGCACAGCCTCTGCCTCTCCCGTGCTGGCGATTCAGGATCTCAGCGTCTCGTTTCGGGGACGCAGCGGTGAGAATCAGGCTCTCAGGGGGATCAGTTTTGCCATCAATCCGGGTGAGATTGTCGCCGTGGTGGGTGAAAGCGGCTCCGGTAAATCTGTCACGTCGCTGGCGGTGATGGGCTTACTGGCAAACGGCGGCCGTGTCGATCGCGGCAGCATGCAGTTTCGCGATCGCAGTGGAAACGTGCATGCGCTGGAAACGCTGGATGAGAATCAGCGTCGCGCGTTGCGGGGCCGTGAAATGGCGATGATCTTTCAGGAGCCCATGACCTCGCTGAATCCGGTGCTGCGCATTGATGATCAGCTGACCGAAGCGTTACGCGATCACCAGCAGTGCGACCGAAAAGAGGCGCAGGCGCGCGTGCGTGAACTGCTGCGACAGGTGCGTATCGCCGATGTGGATCGCGTCATGAAAAGCTATCCGCACTCGCTGTCCGGCGGCATGCGGCAGCGTGTCATGATTGCGCAGGCGCTGGCCTGTGACCCGCAGCTCCTGATCGCCGACGAGCCGACCACCGCGCTGGATGTGACCGTGCAGGCGCGTATTCTGCACATCCTGCGGGAACTGCAACGCGAGAAACAGATGGCGGTGCTGTTTATCACTCATGATATGGGCGTGGTGGCAGAAATCGCCGATCGGGTGGTGGTGATGCTGCGCGGCGAAGTCATCGAGCAGGGCACCGTCTCTCAGATTTTTGCCGCTCCGCAGCACGCTTATACCAAAGCATTACTGGCGGCCGTGCCCAGACTCGGTGATATGCGGGAGCACAACTGGCCGCAACGTTTTCCTCTGCCGGGTGCCCGCGACGCGGTGCAACGCGAACAGCAGACCGCGCGTTACGACGTGGCGCCGCTGCTTGATGTGCGCGGGTTGAAAGTCTATTACCCGATCCGCAGCGGCATCTTATCGAGCCTGACGCACCATGTGCATGCGGTCGAGCAGATTGATTTCATGCTGTGGCCCGGTGAAACCCTGGCCATCGTGGGTGAAAGCGGCTGCGGCAAATCGACCACCGGACGCGCGCTGATGCGGCTCATCAGCAGTGAGGCCGAAAGCATTCACTTTGAGGGAAGAGAGATCGCTGACCTGAAAGAGGCGGCATTCCAGCCGCTCCGCCGTGAAATTCAGATGGTCTTTCAGGATCCCTACGCCTCACTGAATCCCCGCCTGACCGTGGGCTTCACCATCGCCGAGCCGTTGCTCCTGCACGGCATCGTGAAATCGCTGGAGGAGGCTTCGCCGCAGATCGATGCGCTGCTGAAGAGCGTCGGCCTGCTGCCGGAGCATGCGCGTCGCTATCCGCACGAATTTTCGGGCGGGCAGCGCCAGCGGATTGCCATCGCCCGCGCCATGGCACTGAAGCCGAAAGTCATTATCGCCGACGAGGCGGTCTCCGCCCTCGACGTCTCGATTCAGGCGCAGGTGGTCAATCTGATGATGGACCTCCAGCAGCAGACCGGCGTGGCGTGGATCTTCATCTCTCACGATATGGCGGTGGTAGAGCGTATTGCGAATCGCGTGGCGGTGATGTACCTCGGCCAGATTGTGGAGCTCGGACCGCGCCAGTCGGTCTTTAATCACCCGCAGCACCCCTATACCCAGCGTCTGCTGGCCTCCGTGCCGGTAGCCGATCCTGAGAACCGTCAGCCCCGCCTTGTCGATGACAGCGAAATCCCTTCGCCGTTGCGTAAGGTGGGCGAAACGGTCACCAAGCCCCGTTATCGACAGGTTGCGCCTCAGCACTGGGTCGCTGACGGCATTGCATTGCGATAATCCTCAACGACCAGGAGATTTCATGAAACCCATTTTTCGCCGTACCTCACTCGCCTTCGCCCTGATGACAATGCTGGTCTCTGCTGCGCAGGCGCAGGATCTGCGTATCTCCATGTATGCCGATATCACGGGGCTGGACCCGCATGACACCTCGGATAACATCAGCTACTCCGTACAGAGCGGTATCTTTGAACGCCTGTTCCAGTTTGATCCGCAGATGAAGCTGCAACCCTGGCTGGCGACCGGGTATACCGCCAATGATAGCGCGACCGAATTTACCCTGACGCTGCGCAAGGGCGTCACCTTCCAGGATGGCACCCCTTTTAATGCGGAAGCCGTCAAAGCCAACCTCGATCGTCTGGCTGACCAGAAAAAAGGGCTGAAGCGCAACAGCCTCTACAAAATGATCGACAGGGTGACGGTGCTGGCACCCGACCAGGTCAGAATCGACCTGAATCAGTCGTTCGGGGCGTTTATTAACACGCTGGCGCACCCCTCGGCGGTGATGTGGAGCCCGGCGATCCTGAAGCAATACCCGGACGAAGCCCAGCTCCGGCTGCATCCGGTGGGAACCGGTCCGTTTAAATTTGTCGACTGGAAACCGGGCAAAGCCGTGACGATGGCGAAGTATGCGGGTTACTGGCAGGCGGGGTGGCCGAAAGTCGACCAGGTGATCTTCTCGCCGAGTCCGGAAGATGCGACACGCGTTGCGGCTTTAAAATCGGGGCAGGTGGATGCCATCTGGCCACTGCCGTCCGACCTCATTGCGGCGGTGCAGCAGGACAGCCATCTGACGGTGCAGCGCGACCCGAGCATCTATCTCTATTACATGGCGATGAACACGCAGCACAAGCCGCTGGCGGATGTTCGCGTGCGTCAGGCCATCAACTATGCAATTGACCGTAATCTGTGGCTGAAAGTGGCCTTTGCCGGTCTGGGCAAACCGGCCACCTCGGCTATGCCGGAAGGGGTGCAGTTCTATCAGAAACAAACCGATCCCGATTACCACTACGCACCCGATAAGGCCAAAGCCCTGCTGAAAGCGGCAGGCTATCCGCAGGGGCTGGATCTCAAGCTCTGGGTCACCAATGCCACGGCCGCCGTGCGAGCCGGTCAGGTACTGAAGGCACAGCTGGCTGCGGTGGGGATTCGTGCCACGGTTACCCCAATGGATTCAGGAACGCGCAATGCAAAATTGTGGGGCGTGAAGGATCCGAAAATGGCGGAGTTTGACCTCTATTATGGCGGCTGGTCGACCTCTACCGGCGATGCGGACTGGGCGCTGCGCCCGCTGTTTGCCACCGAGTCCTGGGTGCCGACCTCCTATAATGTCTCCTACTTCAGCAACCCGGAAGTGGACAAAGCGATCGCCGCCGGGCTGGTGACGGCCGATTCGGCGAAGCGTGGCATCGCCTATGCGCAGGCCCAGACAGCGTTATGGAAAGCGGCACCGGTAGCCTTTCTTGGCACGCCAGACAACCTGGTGGGCAAGCGCAGCAACCTGAGCGGCGTTTCAATGCTGCCTGATGGCAATTTCATCTTCACTCAGGCGTCCTTTAAATAAGACGATTTCTTCCCCCACGCCCCTGACCCCATGCGGGAGAGGGGGCGTGGAAAGGCCCGTCGCACCTCTGTTTCAGGGAATCGCATGTTTGCATACATCCTTCGCCGATTACTCGAGATGATCCCGGTTTTGCTGGTGGTCTCGCTGCTGGTTTTCGGCTTTATCAAGCTGCTGCCGGGCGATCCGGCGCGCATCTATGCCGGACCGGATGCGCCCATCGAGGCAGTAGAGGCGGCACGTCAGCATCTCGGACTGAACGATCCGCTGCCGCAGCAGTATCTCCACTGGGTCGGCAGCCTGCTGCAGGGCGATCTCGGCATCACCTACCGCACGCAGCAACCGGTGCGGGAGGTGATCGCGCAGGGATTCATGCCGACCCTGTGGCTCGCCCTCGCAGGATTTACCTGGTCCGTAATCCTCGGCCTGCTCTTCGGCGTTCTGGCGGCGCTGAAACGGGGGAAATGGCAGGACTGGACATTGATGAGCGTGGCCGTCGGCGGCATCTCCATGCCCGCCTTCTGGCTGGGGCTGCTGCTGATCCAGTTCGTCGCGATGCCCTCTGGACTTTTTTCGGTCAGCGGCTTTAACAGGGTCAGCGATATTGTCCTGCCTGCCATCACCCTGGGATCATCGGTGGCGGCCGTGATGGCGCGCTTTACCCGCTCGGCCTTTCTTGAAGTGGCGCAGGAAGATTACGTGCGCACCGCAAAAGCGAAAGGGCTGCGAAAACGGCTGGTGACGTGGAAACATGTGATGCGCAACGCACTCATCCCGGTGATCACCATGCTGGGCCTGCAGTTCGGTTTTCTGCTGGGGGGCTCTATCGTCGTGGAGAGTGTTTTCAACTGGCCTGGTCTGGGCTGGTTACTGATTGAGTCGATCAAGGCGCAGGACCAGCCGGTCATTCAGGCGCTGGTGATGCTGTTCGTGTTTGAATTTATCGTGATTAACCTGCTGGTCGATCTGCTCTATGCAGTCGTCAATCCGGCCATTCGTCTGAGACAGGAGCCGAGATGAGTTCGTCATCACTGACTGAAAACCCGCCACAGATCATTCGTTCACCCTGGCGCGATTTCCTGCACGCCTTTGTGCGTAATCCCCTGGCACTGGTGTCGGGCGGATTTGTGCTGCTGCTGATCGTGGTCGCACTCTTTGCGCCCTGGCTGGCCCCCTGGGACCCGATGGCACCGGACTGGATGGCGTTATCGTCGCCGCCAACGGCCGCCCACTGGATGGGGACCGACGAGCTGGGGCGTGACCTGCTGAGCCGGATTATTTATGGCGCCCGCATCTCCCTCTATGTCGGGGTACTGTCGGTCACGCTGGGCATGGTCGCCGGGGTGATTCTGGGTTTACTGGCCGGCTACTATGGTCGCTGGATCGATATGCTGATTATGCGCGGTGCCGACGTGCTGTTCGCCTTTCCCGGCATGCTGCTGGCGATTGCGGTGGTGGCGCTGCTGGGAACGGGCCTGAACAATGTCATCATCGCGGTCGCGGTGTTCAGCGTACCGGTCTTTGCCCGCATCGTGCGTGCTTCGACGCTTTCACTGCGACAGGCGGCGTATGTTGAGGCGGTGCGCTGCGCCGGTGCGCCAGACCGGGTGATTATTCTGCGGCATATTCTGCCCGGCACGCTCTCCAGCGTGATTGTCTATTTCACCATGCGCATTGGCACCAGTATTCTCACGGCGGCGGGCCTGAGCTTTATCGGACTGGGCCCGGAACCTGACGTGCCTGAATGGGGCAATATTCTGGCGATGAGCCGCAGCATGATGATGGCCGGGGCCTGGCACATGAGCGTCTTTCCGGGGCTGGCGATCTTTCTGACCGTGCTGGCCTTTAACCTGCTTGGGGATGCGCTGCGCGACACCCTCGATCCCAAACTCAAGGGCTGACGATGGATTTTCAACATGTGCAGCGCACGCAGCTGCTGGAGCGCTGGCGTGAGACGCGTCAGCTGGGTCAGCCGCGCAGCGCCTGCGGAGCCACTAATCGCATCAGCGATGTGACGGGCGTGCGGGTCGGCCACTCTACACTGAGTGCAGGCGAGACGCAGACAGGCGTCACCGCTATCGTGCCGCCCGGCGACAATCTGTTTCTGACGCCGCTGCCGTGCGGGGCTGAGGTCCTGAACGGGTTTGCCAAACCGGTCGGGCTGGTTCAGATCGAGGAGCTGGGCGTGCTGCAGACGCCGATTCTGCTCAGCAACACGCTGGCGGTCGGCACGCTGTTTACCACGTTGGTACGGGATGCCATCCGTCGCAACCCGGAGCTGGGGCGAACGCTGCCGACGGTCAATCCTCTGGCGCTGGAGTGTAACGATGGCTGGCTCAACGATATTCAGGCACTGGCTGTCAGCGAGGCGATGGCGCAGACGGCCCTGCAGACCGCCTCAGCCGACTTCGCACGCGGCAGCGTCGGGGCCGGACGCGGCATGAGCTGTTTCAGCCTGAAAGGGGGGATCGGCACCGCCTCGCGGCTGATCCCCTCGCTCAGCGCCACGCTTGGCGTGCTGGTGCTGGCCAATTTTGGCGCACTGGAGGCCCTGACGCTCGATGGCGTGCGGGCCGGTGAGATGATTGCGCCGCTGCTGCCAGGCCACACGCCGCAGCGCGATGCCGGTTCTGTCATCATCATCATGGCAACGGATGCCCCGCTGGAGGCACGACAGTTAAAGCGCCTCGCGAAGCGCGCCGGTGCCGGCCTGGGACGGCTGGGCAGCCACTGGGGCCATGGCTCGGGCGATATTGCGGTGGCGTTTTCAACGCAACCGCTGCCGCAACCGCCACAAGAGGCGCGGCTGGAGCCGCTGCTTGCCGCCGCGGCCGATGCCACCGAACAGGCTGTACTGGACGCCCTGTTGAGCGCGGAGGCCGTGACCGGCTTTCGGGGTCATCATCGGCCCTCACTGACTCAGATACTGGACAGGTTAACCTCATGAAAATTTTTATCTCTGCCGATATCGAAGGCATTGCGGGCGTCATGTGCCCGGAGCAGTGCACCCCAGGCAACCCGGAGTACCAGCTGGCCCGGGGGCTGATGGAGCAGGAAGTCAATGCTGCGATTGAGGGCGCTTTCGCGGGCGGCGCCACGGACGTGGTGGTCGCAGACAGCCATGCCCGGATGACCAACCTGCGGGCGGAAAATATCGATTCCCGCGCCCGGCTGGTGCAGGGCAAACCTCGCGGGCTGTCGATGGTGGAAGGCATTGAACAGCAGCAGTTCGACGGCGTATTTCTGGTGGGCTATCACAGCGCCGCGGGTGAACCCGGCGTGCTGGCGCATACCATCAACGGCCGGGCATTCTGGCGTATCCATATCAATGGTCTGGTGATGGGCGAAACCGATATCTACGCCGCCGCCGCGGCTGAGCAGGGCACGCCACTGCTGCTGGTGACGGGCGACGATCAGCTGCAGGGCTGGATAGCGGAACACTACCCGACGGTCGATTACGTCTGTGTCAAACGCGCCATTTCCCACACCTGCGCGGAATCGATCAGCCCTCACGCCGCGCAGCGTGCGATCGCTGCCGCGGCACGCACCGCATTGCAGCATCAGCCTCAGGTGAGCACGACCCGCCTGACGGCACCTTACGCGATGCGGCTGCAGGCCAGCAGACCGGTGCTGGCCGATCTGTTCTGTCTGATCCCCGGCGTCACGCGTCTTGATGGTGTCACCGTCGGCTATCGGGCGGAGAAAATGGCGACGTTAATCAGCCTGCTCAGTGCCTTCTCTTATCTGGCGACGACCCAGTCGTAGCGACATGACCCCGTGGCTGTAACTCTGCCTGTGAGGCGGGTAACTGCGTCCTCTCTGGCTTTGCGGTACAGTTTTTGCATGAGGAGACGATTCGCCTCTCCTCCGCCCGGACCTGATCAGACAACCTGGCGGAGGCGCCTTTATTCGCTATTCCATCCAGGGTAAAAATCATGCGGCTCCGCCATATAGAGGTCTTTCAGGCCATCGTTCAGACCGGCAGCATCAGCGCAGCGGCGCGCCTGCTGAATGTGTCACAGCCGAACATCAGCCGGGTGCTGAATCACGCTGAGCAGCAGCTGGGGTTTGCGCTGTTTGAACGCCGTATTCAGGGGATGAGCGTGACAGCAGAGGGGCGGCGCCTGCTGCCGGAAATCGACGAACTCTGTCAGCGCCTGCAATCCATTACCCAGCTCGCCGAACAGCTGCGGCGTGGCGAAGGGCAGTTAGTCCGCGTCGGGGCGGCTCACGCATTCGGTCAGATGGTGATGGCTCCCGCCCTGGTGACCTGGCGGCAGCAGATGGCCTCCGTCAGCGTTGAACTGGTCACCGAGCACTTCAGTACCTTATGCCAGATGATTCTGGAGAATCAGCTCGACTTTGCCCTGGTCTTCGGTCAGCAGGTCGACGCGGCTTTGCTGGCTGAACCCCTGTTTCACTCTTCTATGGTGGCGCTGCTGCCACGTCATCATCCCCGGGCTGACCCCGTTACGCTGGCGTGGTTATGCGATAACAATCTGCTGATGATGCAGGCCCAGGATCCTTTAGGGCGCGTACTGCATCGTGCGCTGCGCGATAAAAAACTGAACCCGGCCGTGTCGTTATCGATCAAAACCTACTCGGTCATCGCAGATATGGTGCTGGCGGGCGGCGGCGTGGGCGTCGTGGATCTCTTCACCGCCTGCCGCTATGCCGACCAGCTGAAATTGCTGCCCGTGGCCCAGCCCCTGCCGTTTGAAGTGATGCTGATCAGCCGGCGCGACCTGCCTCAGTCGCAGTCCACGCTGCAGCTTAAGCAGGTGATCCGTAACCGGCTGTGGGAGATTGCCCGGCAGTGTGAAACGCAGTTTATCGTTGCCTGAACCCGCGTCGCAGGGATTAAGTTCTCCGCCTTCATTAACCCGGATGCTTCACGGAATCACGCTTAGTGCGTCTGGATCACCATGGTGCGCGCTGCACCGGCATTATGCGTCTCTCGGCTGCCAGCCGCCTCTGTACCGCCTTCCCGCGCTGCGTTTAACAGTTGGCGCATTAATTGCTTATCTATCGTTACCGCATCCTGCCGGGCAGGAACAGGCACCGTCGCCTGGTAAGCGGCCTGTGGCGAGCAGCCACTCCACAACATCGATTTCAGGCGAAGAAGCCCTGCCGGCAATGCTGCCGGCGGGGCTTTTTTTTGGAGCAAATCTATGAGTAAGTTAAAAGCATGGTTTCAGGGGCCGCAGGATATTACCGAAGCAGAGGCCGTTGAGGATTACGCGGTGGGCCGTGTGCCGGCGCACTATCGCTGGCCGATTCCAGCCATTATTCTGGTGCTGCTGGGCAACTCTACCGCGATGTTCTGGTTCAGCCTCGGGGCAGACATGAGCTACCAGGTCGGCTGGCCAATGCTGCTGCTGCCGATCGGTTATATGGTGGTGTTCGCCACCCTGATTGGTTCGTGCATTATGAAGATGGCGAGTAAAGAGGGACTCTCACTCAATCTGATGACGCGCGGGCTGGGGTTTGGCTATATGGGCTCCGCCTTCACCTCGCTGATTTACGCCGTCAACTTCATCTTCTATTTCCTGTTTGAAGGCACCATTGTGTCTCACGCCATCGCCAACTATGCGGGCGTGCCGGTCAACTCCCTGACCGGCATCGCTATCTTTGCGCTGATGGGGCTGGCCGCCATCTGGTTTGTCTGGAAGGGCATGTCATCCATGCAGTTCCTGCAAACCTGGGGCGTTCCTATTTTCATTGTGCTGTTTGGCTTCTGTATCTGGCAGTTAACGCACCACTATCCGGCGGTCAGCTTCAGCGGCTGGCAGCCGAAAGGAGAGGCGGACAGTAACGCCCTGTGGCTGGTGATGAATATGGCCAACGGGCAGATTGTTTTTCAGGGACTGATGGCCACTGACTACGGTCGTTTTGCCCGTCCGGGGATCACGCATAAAGGCACCGCAACGATCATGCTGGGGATGCTGATCCCGATTGTTGTCGTGATGCTGTTTGGTGCCTTCATGGCCTACACCCTGATGCCGCATATTCAGGGCGAGGATGTCTGGTCGCTGGCGCTCGATCCGGGCTTCGTCTTCCCGCTGATTATGGGGCTGACCGGCGTGTTATTTGCGGTGATTACCCAGATCCGCATTAACGTACTGAATCTCTACTCAGGTTCGATTGCCCTGTCGAACACCATGGATATGGCGTTTAACTATCGCCCGGGACGTCAGTGGTGGATGCTGCTGGTCTGGTTGCTCGGCGTGGTGTTCTATATCTGCAATATCCTGCAGTATACCGGCACGTTCCTCTCCATTACCGGCATTCTCACCAACACCTGGGTCTTTATTATCCTTGCGGATTACTTTATCTGCCGCAAAGTGCTGCACCTTGCGCCTTCCGATTTCGTGGAGTATCGCAAAGCGTATCTGCGGATGTGGAATCCGTCCGGCGTCATTGCGTTGTGCGTCGCGGTGGCAACAGGCGCGGCAGGCGTGCTGGGACTCTATCCGATGGTGTACGCCTCATTTATTGCCATGCTGGTTGGCCCTGTGCTGCATGTCGCTATCAGCGTGGCGACCCGCGGCAGCTACTACTTCAAAACCTTCCCGGAAGATATGCAAACCAGCTGGAAACCCTCTGATGCTTACCAGGGGCCGAAACCGGTGTTTAAATCCTTACTGAGCAAGGAGGCCGAATAATGCATATCAACGTTGCAACCATTCAGTTTGAGCCCACGCAGTTCAGAAAAGAGGAAAACATTGCCCGGCTGCTGGCATCAGCCACTCAGGCGGCACGTGACGGCGCACGCTTAATCGTGATGCCGGAAATGGCCACTACCGGCTACTGCTGGCAGGATCGTGCGGAGGTCGCCCCCTACACAGAAACGGCGGACGGCCCTACCAGCCAGGCATTCGCTGCGATTGCGCGTGAGTTTAACTGCTTTCTGGTCTTTGGCATGCCGGAGCGGGACAGGGTAACCGACCTCTACTATAACAGCGCCATTCTGGTCGGCCCGCAGGGCGTGATTGGCGTCCACCGTAAAACGCATCCCTATATTTCGGAACCGAAATGGGCGGCCAACGGTGATGGCGGGCATCAGGTCTTTCAGACTGAGATCGGCAACATTGCGCTGCTGGTCTGTATGGATATTCACTTTATTGAAACTGCCCGGCTGGCTGCGTTGGGGGGCGCGCAGATTATCTGCCACATCAGTAACTGGCTGGCTGAACGTACCCCTGCGCCTTACTGGCTCACGCGTGCCTGGGAGAACGGCTGTGCGCTGATTGAAAGTAACCGCTGGGGATGGGAGCGGGGCGTGCAGTTCAGCGGCGGCAGCTGCATTGTGGATAGCCAGGGAAATGTGCTGGCCAGCTGCGACAGTGGCGATCAGATACTCAGCGCTGAGTTACCTCTTCCGGAGGAGAATCCACAGCTGAATAAGCGCCGGCCTGAGCTCTATCAGCGGCTGATGACCAATACTTTCCTCTGGAATCCGGCGGACTTTTTTGGCTTATATGGGCGTGATCCACTGCCTGACGGCAAAGCGTCCCGTATTGCGGTGGCGCAGTTTCGCCCGCAAGACGCGGTGAATGCCAATCTGGCACAGATTCGGCACTGGGCCGAAAAGGCGAAATCAGAGGGCGCGGAACTGCTGATCCTGCCGGAGCGCGCGCTGACCGGCGGGGAAGGCAGCCATTGCGCGCTGACGCGGGAGGATGCGCCTGTACAGGCGCTGATCGCGCTGGCGATGGAGCTGGATATCGCGCTGCTTGCAGGGTTCGCCGAGCGGGAAGGAGAGCAGTGCTATAACAGCGCACTGCTGGTGAGCAGTGAGGGAGTCAACGCGCACTATCGACAGATTCATCTCAGCGACCAGGATCGCCACTGGGCCTGCGCAGGGGATCAGTGGGTGACGTGCGATCTGCCGTGCGGGCGCGTCGGTATTCTGCTGGGTGAGGATCTGCTGGTGCCGGAGGCGGCCCGCATTCTGGCGCTGGAAGGCTGCGACATCATTGCCTGCCCGGCACAGCTTCATTCACCTCTGCCCATGGCGCACCCGGGCACGGCGATACCCCATGTCTGGCCGATCCCGCGCGGCGCCGATCCTTACCACTGGCTGCTGCCGCGGGTTCGGGCGGGGGAGAATAATGTCTGGCTGGCTTTTGCCAACTGGCCCGCCGCCGCAGGTGAAAGCTTTGGCCTGAGCGGGATATATGGCCCGGATACCTTTGCCTTTCCACGCAGGGAAGCGAAAGCGACCGGTGCGAAGGGGCTGGCGCTGCTGGATATCTCCACGGGATCAGCCGGACAGCCTTACCCCGATCATGTGGTAAGGCGTAAAGACCTGGTGCTGATGCGTCAGCCGCATTTCTACACTGCGCTGATTGCTCAATCGCCGAAATGAGCCACAGACGCGGCCTGCGGGCCGCGTTGATTCAGGAGCTATTATGACTGCCACTCAGCCGCTGCCTAAACCCGTTATTCCGGTCGGTATTCTCTATTCAGTGTCGGGCGATTATGCGGTGATCGGGCGCGAGATGCTCAACGGCATCCTGCTGGCGATTGAGGAGATAAACGCCAATCCCGCCCATCTGTTTACCCTGGCGCCCGTGATCCGCGATCCGCAGGGGTCGCTGGATCTCTATTACGACTATTGCCACGACTTACTCTATCGCCACGGGGTGCGTCATGTGATTGGCTGCTACACGTCTGCGGCGCGGAAGACCATTCTGCCGTTGATCGAAGGTGCCAACGCGCTGCTGTGGCATTCCGCGCGCTATGAGGGGTTTGAGAGCAGCAATAGTGTGATTTACCTGGGTGCCAGTCCCAACCAGCATATCCTGCCGATGCTCAGCTGGCTGTTACAGCAGCAGGCGGCGGAGATCTATCACATTGGTTCTAACTATGTCTGGTCATGGGAGATGGATCGCCTGACCCGTGAAGCTGTCATCCCCGCGGGCGGCAGCGTATTGCAGAGTAAATTACTGCCGATGGGGGACGAAAACGTGGAGGCGTTAATCGCGGACATTATCGCCTGCCGCCCGAAAGTCCTCCTGAATACCATGGTCGGTAAAAGCGCCTACAGCTTTTATCGCGCCTGGCACCAGGCCTGCCAGCAGCAGCCGTGGCTAAACGAGGTGCTGAAGCTCAGCCTGACGCTGTGTGAACCTGAAGTGCAGTTAATTGGTGCAGAAGCGTTAGAGGGGTATCTGGTTTCTGCCAGCTGGTTTCAGTCGATTGACAGCGCCGCCAACCACCGTTTTCTGAGCAGCTATCATCAGCGCTTTGGTGAGCAGGTTTCGCCGTCAGTGGACAGCGAGAGTGCCTGGCTGGCCGGACATTTGCTGGCGAGAGCCATTGCGCGCCACGGCAATGCGGATGTGGACGGTGTGCGCAATGCGGTATTGCAGGATGAGATGGATTCGCCCGCCGGGCGGATCCGCCTCGACGCCGACAATAATCACTGCTGGCTGACGCCGCATCTGGCGCGATGTCACAACGGCAGGCTGGAGAGTTTCTGGCAGGCTGAGGCTGCGGTGAAACCCGATCCCTGGCTGGCCAGGGTAGATCTTGCGAGCCTCATGCCGCGCGGAGGTGACGAATGAGCCGAAAAAACGTACAGATGCGCGGATTAAAAGTGTGTGTGATCGGCTGTTCCGACCGTGATAACCACCATCTGGCGCAGCAGTTCAGCCGCATAGGCATTGAGGGCCTGTTCTGTACGGTGTTTCCGGATGAGAGCCAGCTGGCTGACCAGCAGTTGCTGGTATTCGACGGCGATAACTCCACCCTGTTTCATCCCACGAACCCCCTCCCCTGGCCCGCGCTGCCAAAAGTTGCGCTTACCGCCATTGAAACGCCCTCGCGCTTGCAGTGGATTGCTGAACAGAAGATCGACAGCTATATGCGTAAACCGGTGCGTTTTGATGGTGTGATGACCGCTTTTACCCTGGCGCTCAATCATGCCGCCCACATCAGCCAGCTCGACGCGCAGCTCCGGCGGCAGGAGGAGCGACTTCGGGCGCGTAAGTTTCTCTTCTCCGCACAGCTGCGGGTGATGAACGCGCTGGGGCTGGATGAGGATGATGCCTATAGCCTGCTGCGCCGCGCCTCAATGGCGCAACACATGACCATTGAAAATCTCAGCTGTGCGCTGCTGAACGACACGGAGGCATGGCTCAGCCGGCTGAAATCACTGCTGGTAGAATAGGGGGCTTTTTTTGCGGGGTTGGGTGTTTACGCCAAATCACTTGCGAAGCGTAATCGCTTAGGCGATGGGATGTTCACGTTCGCTATTAATGTCCAGGTTGGGTAAAGCGATTACTCATGAATACGCCCTCAATGTAGCTGCTGGGTGCATCCGGGGCATGAGTTGAGCATATGTGGTGGGTAACACTGATTAGTTTCCCCAGCAGTACTCAAATATTAGGCAATATTGCCAAGTAATTTGGTGATTTGGTGATTTAGTGATTGGCCTTACGGATATAAGAAGGCCTAAGGATGAATTCAATGGCTTATGACGCTCAGTGATTATGCTGAGACTATTAAGGAAAATTGCGAGCGCTATCATGGCACGGCAGGACCTGGTTGGTAATCAAATTACTTGAGAAAAAAAGCGAGTTCCTGACAGAGACGATTAATCGTTATAGTCGTGAGTTTTTGAAACATCATAAGATTAAAGGGCAGGACGGGCTTGAAAAGAGGATAGCAAGAAGGTTTGCGCTGGCTTATGCATGTGGTGTTATTGCCGTATAATGTAAGATACTTCCTTTTTCGCCACAGAAAGTTATGGAGAGCATATCCTACTGCTATATGATGGCTTGCGATAAAACACTGCAAAAAAAAGAAGTGTTCAATTAGATATTGAAGGATGCGTTGAAGAATGAGGCTTGTCCACTTCCAGGTGGTGCTTGGGACATTGAAAAACTCAATGAAGTGAATGTCTTGGTAGCCAACATTGGTGATATTTAAGCTCTCGCTGTTAAAGCAGATTTCTTCAAGGAAAATATCATTGGCAATCAATCGCAAGTCACAGATTGACAGACTAAAAATGACCGTCTATTTGTTGATGTTAGTGGGAAGGCGACCAGGCAGCTAAGGAGCGGTAAATCGTATATCAAACGTCGATGTTGTTCAAAAATGCATAATTGTAAATAAGCCTGACGTTAGGGCTTGTTGCTTTACCTAAACCTCAATTGTGTTGTTCGGCTCTTGGATGAATGCGCATGATGTTTGGGTGAGGAAGTGTAAGTATTATGTTGAATGAAAAATAAGTGCGCCCCTTAATCCCTGGTTTTGGTATGATAGATTTTAATTAAATAAATGGCATTTTCACATAATATTAAATAGGTTTTTTGTTGTATTTTGTTACGTCATTGGCGGATATCATCCTCAATGACGTAGCATCTGTTCAGGGTTAATTAACCCCAATGCGTTATACACCGCATCAACCGGGGCTGAACAAAAAACTGACCTGGAATTTAGTAAACAGTTCTGTCGGTACGGTTGGGATGTCCATTGCGGATGCTATAGGTAACAATACGCGCTTCGCGCCACTGTTGAATGCCACTTGCAGGCATGCGGTCAGATCCTGCACCGGGTTAATGACGGCACCAGGCGTCATGTTACCCAGTACCACCATTTGTTCCTGAACAGGTTTTAACAGTAACACCGAGCAGAATGCAATGAGTGCTGCAAGGCTGGTTGAAATGCTGGGACCGGTACTATGGAGTTCCACAAGATGAAGATGATATTCATGGTCTGAGAATTTCGCTATGGCACTAATGCGGTTCAGATTTCCTTTGAAATTATCAAAACCCACGCGGATAGCTTCTTTAGCGCCGGTATTTGAATCAATCCCGGAAACCGAATGTTTACCGTTCCCCGCTGTCATCTGAGTTTCGAAGCGATACAGACCCGTCATGCCACCAGGAATTAATTCGCTGCCGTCCTGTTCTGGCACGCTGACGAAGAATTCTTCCAGCGTCTCGTTGCCTACACCACCAAAGAAAGTGACCGTAACAACATCCTTGCCTCTCCATTGCGTGCAACTCGCGAGCAATTACAGGGGCTGCCAGCCAACCCTGATTCAGACCGCGGAAATGGATGTACTGCGTGATGAAGGTGAAGCTATTGGCCGCAAGTTGGATGAAGCGGGTGTGGATGTCACGGTTACGCGCTACAACGGCCTGATTCATGATTACGGTCTGATGAATCCGCTGAGCAATGTTCCGGCAGTGAAAACGGCGCTGCGCCAGGGTGCCGAAGAGTTGAAAACCCACCTGAAGTAAAGTTAATAGCCAGGCTTAACGCCCGGCCCTCTGTTATTTTCATATCCCCTGCATGCTCTAGGGCCTTCCAGATTCAACTCAATGCCGGTAACTACAATCTTTTTCAGGTTAGGGGATGTCTGCAACTGTTCCATAGGGAAAGATAATATTGAATGGACAATCATACGAAGAAGCGCATTAGACGAGTTCTTTTTGGCTAGTTGATGCGATGACGTTCAGTGAACAATATGCGTGACCATTTTCATGTATAAGGCTTCAGGTAACATTTTTGAAAAAATGAGTAAGTTAAGGTCTGCTTAATGATTAATTTTAAAATTATGAGTGTCTGAAATTTGAGCAATGTTGAAATTACCTTCCAGCCCAAGCTGGGCCTGCATTAGGTCCATTCATCAACATTCATTATGCACCAACCGGAACTTAATAGTTGCGAAAAGTTACTAAATGCACACTTTTTAACGGCTTATCAATCATTTATCATGGTTCTCTGAGGCGAAAGCACTAGAATTTGCTACATTTCATTAACATGGCTAACTGCTCAGGTCTTAATTATCAAGGCATTGCAAGGTAAGCGTTAATATCCGACTGTATTTTATCAAAAATTTCTCCCCTCCTGACTTATGTGACTGATGTATAGTGCATAGTGCCGTTAAATAACCACTTTTACCCGAATTCTCGGGATAATGCTCTATTGGTTCGTTTTAAGAAAGGATTTGTCGATCAAAGGTAATTTTTTGATAGGCAAAAACATAGATAAAACCGATCATAAAGTGTTTATTGATTGGTAATAATGATCATAGAATGAGAATCATCTGATGTGTTTTATGGAAAGCATTCTCATGAATCCTGGCGAACTCTTAACAGGTAAAGTTATCAGTGGTATTGAAGCGGAACCGATAGTAGACAGAGCAGGGAATGCTCTGGCGGTAAAGATACGCACAGGCAGCGCTTCATCAGGGGTAATTTTTCAGGCAAGCGGGTAAGCCGGGTAAAGCACAGAAGAAAAAAATGTTGAAGGACCAACTGAGCCTCATCGATCAAAAAACAGCATATTTTCATAACAATAATATTTTATGTACCATCAACATTGATTTTGATATGGCTGCGATCCTGATACAGGGAGAGGAGAACGCAGAGTTAGCCAGATTAAAACCCTTTTTATGTTTAGAGATATCAGAAGGTTTCCTAAATCTTTCCGATGGGAGAAGTAATCAGGTATTGCAGGCGTTAGCCGAGGAGTACCGGTTGTGGTTGGGAGATTTAGGTTCAGATGAAACCAGCCTGAGAGCTTTGCAGTAAAATCGTCTATGACGCCGTAAAAATTGATAATGATTTTTTCAAGATCAATAGCAAGTCAGGAATCTGGCCTGTCATTATCAAGAACATAATACGATATTGTAAGTTTATTATCATCGAAGGTGTGGAAAGCACTGAGCAATGCCATGCCATCGGAAAGGATATCAAAGCGGTACAGGGTGGATTTTTTAAAAGCGTATGACTTGAAAATATTGAAAGCTTAAACAAGAAATTCATATTATAACCCTACATTTTTAATATACGTCTTTTTTCACAGCAAAATAGCAGCGTTGTTCTACCCCTTATTTTTTTTGCAAGCGTCGCAAAGGTGTCGCTGTGCCTGTTGTATTGATTATTTATTTATCAGGCTATTGGCGCCAGTAAGCTAAGGGCGGTAGCTTGCCTGAAACGTCAAGAATGAGTGTGTAGTGAAAAGGAGTAGAAAATATCATTCATTATCTCTAATAACCAAAAAGGTAACATTATGAAAATCACAGCAATGACTACGTTGTTATTAACCGGTTTGCTGAGTATGGGTGTAAACGCAGCGGAAGAAACGACTACGCAACAAACAACAGCGACACAGAATGTAGGTGCGCCAGCAGGTGAAAGCGCGACAAGTTATGCAGCGGGATCCAGCGTGCTTGTCGGTGTCTCCGCAGTCTCCGCGCTGGCGGCGCTCGCTTTAGCTACGCAGAGTAACGATGGCAGCAGTACCGGAACGACCACAACAACGACTATCAGTACTACGAGTCGATAGTTCTAACCAGACAGCGGAGGGCATCGCAAAGGTGTTAGAGAGATATGAGGATAATATCTGATGATTACTATTTAAGTCTGGGTTTGCGGGAAGCTTTAAAGGTCCACGAAGGCGGACTCCAGGACATGACCATTTCGTTAAGTTCTGACCTGAAAACGCTCAGACTGTATAAAGACATAAGCATTTATTCTAATGAGAAGTTTTTTGTCAGTAATTGCCTGACAACCTTTGTGATGAGTTACCAATTAGATGATGGGCTTAGGCCTTTACATCATAAATTGTACCGGCTCATCGCTGAAAGAAAGACCATGTACCTGACTCCTCGAGAAATCGATGTTTTGAAAGATTTATTGGACGGACAAAAGATTCTTGAGATCTCAAGGAACAGTGGGCTCAGCCCAAAAACAATCAGTGCACAAAAAAATTCAGGTTTGAAGAAATTGAAAGTCAGTAATTTACATATGTTGCATCGAGACATTTCATCATTCAGAAATCAGTTTTATGGAAAACAACGCAGCCACGCAGGGATGGACTTCTAAAGGTGGGTGAATGACGTTTCCGTTTATTATGCCTCTTTAGCAAATTGATAAAGAGGCCTTATTTTTTTGCATTTAATAGGATGATAGTTCAACTCATGATGATGAAATTGCCTGTCAGAGTATCCGCAATTGCGGTATCTTTTTTTTTTCTTTCTGCCTGCACCCTTGTTCCCGGACAACATTTATCGACCAGTGATAAAGATGTGGTGGAGCAGATGGATTCGAATATGGACATTAGCAAATACGTTACTGTTTACCCGCTAACACCAAAACTGCTTGATTCACTGCAACGACAAAAGGTGATGTCCAGCGCCAACCCGCAGCTGGAAGATGAAATCAAAAACTACATATACCGCATTGGCATTGGTGACGTATTAATGGTGACGGTATGGGATCACCCTGAGCTGACTACTCCAGCAGGGCAATACCGCAGCGCCAGCGACACCGGCAACTGGGTGAACACTGATGGCACGATTTTTTATCCTTACATTGGCAAAGTGAAAGTCGCCGGACGCACCATTGAGGAAGTCCGGAACGAAATCACTCAGCGATTGAAAACATATATTGAAAGCCCGCAGGTTGATGTCAGCATCGCGGCGTTCCGCTCACAAAAAGCATATGTAACCGGGGAAGTGGTGCGGTCGGGCCAACAGGCTATCAGCAATATCCCGCTAACTGTGATGGACGCGATCAATGCCGCAGGCGGCTTAGCCCCGGACGCGGACTGGCGCAATGTGGTACTGACTCACAATGGCAAAGACAGCCTGATTTCGTTGCAAGCATTAATGCAGCAAGGCGATCTACGTGAAAACCGTTTGCTGACACCTGGTGACATTTTGTTTGTACCGCGTAATGACGACCTGAAAGTGTTCGTGATGGGCGAAGTCAATAAACAGTCCACGCTCAAGATGGACCGCAGCGGTATGACGTTGGCTGAAGCGCTGGGTAATGCTGAGGGTGTTTCTCAGGCATTGGCGGATGCATCGGGGATCTTTGTGATTAGGCCGCTGTATAACACAGAAGGGAAGGGCAAGCTGGCTAATATTTACCAGCTCAATGCGAAAGATGCTTCGGCGATGGTGCTGAGTACATCATTCCAGCTAAAACCATATGACATCGTTTATGTAACGGCCGCCCCAATTGTACGTTGGAACCGCGTTATTTCGCAATTGGTTCCGACTATCGGTGGTGTGCATGACCTTGTCCAATCTGGACAGTACATCCGCGAGTGGTGATGAGTATGTTTGATTCAATTCTGGTGATTTGCACTGGGAATATTTGTCGGTCTCCAATAGCGGAACGAGTTTTACGACAAGCATTTCCTGCAAAAAAAATCGATTCGGCGGGTATTGGGGCATTAGTTGGAGAATCCGCAGATCCAGGTGCAGTTCGCGTTGCTAAAAAATATGGTATTTCACTCATAGAACACTACGGAAAACAGTTCGACGTTTTGCAGGCTAGTCAATATGAATTAATACTGGTAATGGAAAAAGAACAGTTGGAAGAAATTTGTCGTCGTGCACCTGAATTGCGCGGAAAAACGATGTTGCTTGGTCATTGGATTGGTAATAAGGATATACCTGATCCATATAGGAGGAGCAACGAAGCCTTTGAATCAGTTTTCAAATTGATTGAAAAAGCATGCCAGTGCTGGATAGCAAAACTTATTGACTAAGATCAGGATGAAATGATGTTAACCTCAATTGAAAATAAAGTAATAAATGAAAGTTCAGAGGGCTATGATATTAGTCGCATTGTCGGTGAAATTCTTGATGGATGGAAATTTATTTTATCCATCTGTTCTGTTTGCCTTATATTTTCGATTGGCTATGTTCTATTTTCAACTCCCGTGTATAAAGCAAGTGCCATATTGCAGATAGAACAGAATCAAGGGAATGCCATATTAAATAGTCTTAATCAAATATTACCTGACTCGCAGCCACTCACCGGGCCTGAAATATCAATCATTCAATCAAATATGATTGCCAGTAGGGTTGTAGAGGACTTGAATCTGCAAACATCAATTGAGCCTGATTATTTTCCAATTTTCGGTAGAGGCTGGGATAGACTATTCAGTATAAAAAGAGGTAGTATTGAAGTTAGTGATTTATTTATTGAAGGAACAACCACAAAGAACCCTCAAAAAATTATTTTAACTGTTATAGATAATAATCATTATAAAATAGAATTTAATGACCAGCAAATTAATGGAATAGTAGGTAGCGCTCTTATTTCCGGTGGGTTAACTATTAAGGTCGTTAAGATCAGTGCAAATGCAGGGGCGACATTTGTAGTTAAATACTTGACTAAACTGAGAGCAGCAAATGACCTTTTAAATAATTTAGATGTTGCGGACCAGGGTAAGGATAGTGGAATTCTGAGAGTCTCTTTTACAGGCACTGATCAAAATAAAATTGAGAGCATCCTGAACAAGATAAACGATATTTATGTAAATCAAAACGTAGAGCGTCAGGCTGCTCAAGACACAAAAAGTCTTGAGTTTTTGAAAAACCAACTCCCTGAAGTCAGAAATGAATTAGATATAGCAGAAGATAAACTAAATGATTATAGAAAGAAAAAAGACTCAGTAGATTTATCACTTGAAGCTAAGTTTGCATTAGATCAGTTGGTTAACATTGACAACCAATTGAATGAATTGACATTTAAAGAGGCTGAGATTTCTCAGTTATACACAAAAGAACATCCGACTTACAAATCTCTTTTAGAGAAGAGAAAAATATTACAACAAGAAGAGGATGCTCTGAATAAGAGGATCTCGTCAATGCCAGCAACACAACAGGGTGTATTGAAGTTAAGTCGAGATGTAGAATCGGGAAGAGCTGTTTATATGCAGTTGCTTAGCAGGCAACAAGAGTTAAATATCGCGAAGAATAGCGCAATTGGCAATGTTAGAATAATAGATTCAGCGATTGTTGGTGTCGACCCGGTAAAGCCAAATAAAATATTGGTTATTTTGATGGGGTTAGTGATTGGGCTGTTTTTATCTATAGGTCTGATTCTTTTAAGGAATGCATTGAGAATAGGGTTGGTATCGCCACAACAACTTGAAGATGAAGGTATTAATGTATATGCAAGCATTCCTGAATCAACATGGTTAAAACGAAAATTAAAGAGCAAAAGAAAACCCGGACATAACTCAGGGAATAAAAATCATGCACTACTTGCAGTAGATAACCCAGCCGATATGTCCGTAGAGGCAATACGAAGTTTAAGAACAAGCTTGCATTTTGTAATGGCCGAATCTACAAACAATATTCTGATGATATCTGGTTCAACAGAGAATGCTGGTAAGACTTTTATTAGTACTAACCTTGCAGTTTTGGCGGCGCAGGCAGGTAAAAAAGTATTAATCGTAGATGCGGATATGAGAAAGGGTACAGCACATAACCTCTTAGGTGTAGAGATAAAAAGTGGATTTTCAGATATATTAAGTGGAGAAAAGAGACTAGAGAGTGTGATCAACAGACTGGAAGACTATAACTTAGATTTTATCTCCCGCGGTAAGATTCCCACTAATCCTTCCGAACTGCTTATGAGTGATAGAATGCGAGAGTTTATAGAAGAAATAAAAAGAAAATATACGCTAATCATTATAGATACACCGCCTGTTTTGTCTGTTACTGATGCAGAAATTGTTGGTGCCTATTGCGGCGCAAATATGCATGTCGTCAGGTATGAAGTTAACACGTTAAAAGAAATCCTTCTGAGTAGATCAAAATTCCAAAAAAGTGGCAGTCTCTTAACTGGATGTATTTTGAATTGTATTACACGAAGGAGTAGCCGTTATGGTTATAGCTATGGATATTATGGTCACAATTACGGCGAAGTTCCTGATTAATGCAAAATAAAAATTAGGATGTGTAGCAAAATACTATTTGAGAGTTAAAGAATGATTTACACATCATTGTTTATCCTGGTTACTATCGCGATATTAACGTTCTTATATTCGATGTTAACGGGAAAGGTAGGGATTTTTTTTACTCAATGGGTAGTTTACCTTGTATGGTTCTTTTGTGTTCCTGCATCCTTACAGTACTCCGCCCATCAGTTTCCGTGGCCTAACTATCCTAAAGATAATGAGATAAATGAGGTAAACACAATGTCAATTGTGTTTACAGTGTTTTTATTCATCGGTTACTCTCTATGTTTCAAAAGAGTAAGCGGAAAACGTACAAATAAATATGGATATTCAGTTACAACAATGACTAATATTTTAGCGATGGTGATGTTACTGCCAGCTATTGTATTTATACAAATTACAGGGGTTGGATCCTTTTTTTCAGGGCGTTCTTCTCTGGGAGAAATGGTATATGCAGATAGTTTTATGCCGATGCTCTATGCATTGTCAAAGTTTGTTGCCTTTGGAGTCTTGGTTGTATACTTGTCGTTATGGAAAACAAAAAAAACAAATTTCAAACATGCTAGTGGTGCGACTGCTGTCTTAATGATGTCTATAATAGTTAATTTTATAATTAACAATCCGTTATCGAGTCCAAGATTTCACTTTCTGAGTATGACAATTGCTTTAGTCATAATGGCAGGTTTTATGAATAGTAAAAAATCTTTTGTTATTCTGTTTTTTGCTTCACCTATCTTATTGTTTTTTCTTTTTCCTGAAATAAAGCACCTTGGAGACTCATCGCAAGATTTTAAAACGTATGATACGGAAAGTTATATAGTACAGGGTGTGGATTTCGATTCATTCCAACAGCTTGTGAATATATTGAGATATGTTCAGGATAAAGGATATTCCTATGGGATGAATTTTGTTGCCGGTGTTTGTTTCTTCATACCACGATTTGTATGGGAATCGAAACCTAGCAATTTGGGGATATTGGCAGCTGACCATCAAGGTTATTTCTATACTAACTTGAGTGCACCGCTAGTAGGAGAGTTGTATTATGCGGGGAGTTTTATATTTATAATATTAGGTGCTTTCATATTAGGTGGATTGACTGGAAAGGCGGATTCGTTATTGCGAAACAAAACCATATCACCGATGTATTTAACAGGGTTATGGGTATCTTCATTCGCATTTATTGTATTTAGAGGATCATTTGGTTCGGTAGCTCCACCTATAACATTAGGATTGTGTTCATCATTAATTTTATTCGCAAGCGCAAAAAGAATACCAAATCATCAGGTTAATTAATGAAAAAATTACAGGTGAAGGGATAAAGTTACTCTATGAGAAAAATCATAATGTTCACAAGATCTTTACCCATGCACGGTGTTGGTGGTATGGAGGTCGTGGCGTGGGATTTAGCCCAATCTTTGTCCAGATTAGGGTGTGATCTAGAAATAATAACCACTGAAGCAAAAACTTTCAAAGGCAAACAAGTAATCAATGGAGTTCCAATACATTTCATTGAAGGAGTAAGATCAGGGAAATATTCAAGGGAATGGTGGGAGAGATCAAAAGAGGTCTTTGATCTAAATTATAAAGACAAATGCGACTGTGTGTTCAGTGTGAGCACAGGTGCATATGGCTTACTTAGAGATAAAGCCAGTTACAATGATATAGACTTTGTAATCCAGATTCATGGAACAGCATGGGGCGAATTAATATCTAAGTTAAAATCAAGAACTATAAAAGGATATTTGACATGGCCAAAAAACTTATCATGGATGTTTAAAGATTTAGTTAATTATAAAAAATTTGATAAAATAATCAGCATCGGTAAGCAAGTGTCGGATGATCTATCAAAATGGCCATATAAGAAAATTATAGATCCAGCTAAACATATAATGATTAAAAATGGTATAGATCATATTTTATTTTCACCCAATGAAGCAATTAAAAATGAAATTTTAGAGAAATATAAAATCCCCAGCCATAAAAAAATAATAGTAACTGCATGCCGTCTTCATGAACAAAAGGGAGTATTGAATTGCCTGAGGACACTGGAAAAAATAAAGAATGATTTAAAGTTTTTTTATATTATAGTAGGTTCTGGTCCACAAGAAAGTTATCTTAAAAAAGTTACTAAAGAGTTAGGGCTTACAGATAAAGTTCTATTTACAGGTTCATTGTCAAGACCACAAATTGCACAGTTAGAAAGTGCTTGTGATTTATTTTTATTTCTTACTGACCGTGTTGAGGGGCTGCCACTAAATGTACTTGAGGCATCTTCGGTAGGTCTTGATATTGTTATTTCTGAACAAGTGAAACTTTTTGATTCAGTTAGAATAACGTCGGTAAATCCAAAAGATTATGAGAAAAACGCCAAAATAATTGTAGAAAAATTATCAGAAAAAGAATCGTTGACCGATTCCTACTTACCTTCAGAGTATACGCTTGATTACACTGCAGAAAAATATCTGGAAACCATATGCCAGATTAACGAGGAGCAGAAGTGAAAATAGCTATTACATCTTTGGTGAGTGGTAATTTAGTATCTAAGCTCCTGGGCTTGATAAGAGAAATGGTGGTCGCAGCTTTATTCGGAACAGGATACGTAAATGGAGCGTATCGTGTAGCACAGACTGGAACTTTAGTACCTGTCAACTTTCTAGTGAGCGATAGTCTGACAGCTTTTATACCATTGTTCAAAAAGTTCAGGGAGGAGGATGAAGATAAGGCATTGCTTTTTTTTTGGTTGATGCAGCTTTTCTTTCTCATTTTTTCGATTGTGCTAACGTCAGGGGCATTTTTATTTGTAGATGAGTGGTTAAATCTACTCGCTCCGGGCTTAGATCCAAAGACAAGAGCGTTATCTGAGTCAATGTTACTAATAATGAGTTTGGGTATAATTTTATACTTAAGTTCAGCTCTTATAAATTACATTGAAATGGCAAACGAAGATTTTACGCCGATGTCACTTCGTCCATCAATACAGAATTTAGGCATGCTTATAGGTGCTTTCTTTGCTTATTATCTCCATGATCCTCTTTATTTAGCATGGGGGTTTACAGTAGGTTATGTTTTCTTTTTTCTGTGGGTGTTGAAAAGAGGTCTGAAGAAAAAAATTATTGCTTTACCAGGTAAAATACAACGCGTTGATATTAAAGATGTAATGCACTCTTTTTGGGTTACTATTAAGCCTCTGGTTTTTTTGCCTTTTTTATATCAGGGCAACATTGCCATTGAACGAGGAGTTGCAACTCTAATAAGTTTAACTGCAATATCAGCTCTTGATTATGCAAAGTTTATCAACGAAACTTTGTTGCTCATCGTGTCAACGCCAGTTGCATTAGTTGGTCTGGTTAATTGGTCAGGTGAAACTAAGCAAAATCTAAGATTAAAGTTAGCGAAAGCAACTAAAATAATATTAATTATCTCTTTGCCAGTTTCGATATTCATTTATCTTAATTCAGAAATGATAGTTTCAATTTTATTCGAAAGAGGTCATTTTAACAAAGAGTCAATTGATGTCACAGCAATGATCTTGAAAGGTATGTCTGTTGGACTATGGGCTAACGTAGTTGGATATGTACTTGTAAAAGCATTGACTGCTCAATTTAGAAATGGAACAGTCTTAATAATTATGCTCTTTAGTGTGGTTGCAAATGCTCTTTTCAATGTCCTATTTTATGAGAGTTATCGAGAAATATCTTTGGGTTTGGGAAATTCATTATATGGGATTGTAATGTTTATATCTGCAATGACCTACTTGAAGTTGTGGGGGGAATTTAAAAAAATAATTCCTCCAATATTTATCTCTTCAGTTATTTATCTTGTTGTTTCATATTCACTCAACATGATCGATAAGTCAAATTTCACTTTTTATATTAATGGTGTTGTGTTCTTGTTGTTTTGGAGTGGGTGCGTGTTCCTGATTCCATCCTGGAGGATGCTAATTGTTAAGGAGATAGTGAGTCGTGGAAAAAAATAGAATAAAACTAATACATCTTCTTTCGTTGTTTAATGTTCTAATTCTAAAAATTAAGTTTGGTAGTAGATTGAAGTTAGATATAAGAAAGGTTTTCATTCATCCAGGTTCTGCTGTAAAGATTAAGGGGGAAGGAAGAATAAAAATAAACACTACTGATGGAAGAGTTTACATCTCTAAAGGTTCATACATTTTTGCCTCTGGTGGTGAGTTAGAAATTGGAAGTGGTGTTTTTTTTAATAGTAACCTTAATATTGTTTGTCATAAAAAAATAACAATAGGTGATGACTGTATGTTTGGTCATAACATCTGCATTTTTGACTCAGATCATCGCTTTGATATTCCCGGAGATAAGTTTAGTACTCAAGGGTATGTTGTTCGTGAAGTATGCATTGCAAACAATGTATGGGTTGGCGCAGGTTCTGTAATAACTAAGGGAACAACTATTGGGTCGAATGTTGTCGTTGGTGCTAATTCTGTTGTCAGAGGTTATCTGGGCGAAAATAGCTTATACGCAGGTAATCCGGTAAAACGGTTAAGAGGGATTCATGAATAAATATATAATACTATTATCAACAGCAGATTGGGATAACCCCTTTTGGACAAATAAACAACATGTCGCAGTCGAGCTTGCCAGATTAGGTTATAAAGTATTATATGTAGACTCGCTAGGTCTAAGAAAACCTGGTTTGAATAAAAAAGATATGCGACGCGTTTTTTTGAGAATCTTCAAAGCTATGAAACCACCTAAGAAAGTTAAGGATAACATATGGGTTTGGTCTCCAATTAACTTGCCATGGAATAATTTTTCATTCGCACGATTCGCGAATAAAACATATTTACGTTTATTCCTTTCAGTTTGGAGTAAACTTCTTAAGTTTAAGAATCCGATTTTATGGACTTACAATCCTTTAACGACAGCGTTTCTAGATCCGGGAAAATACAACAAGACAATATATCATTGCGTGGATGAGATTAAAGAACAGCCTGGAATGCCGAAAGAAATATTGGAAAGGGAAGAGATAAAGTTATTGCAGGTTTCGGATGCTATTTTTGTTACCGCCCCTCAACTCTATGAAAGTAAAAAGAAATGGAATCGAAATATTTTTTATTTTTCAAATGTCGCTGACTACAGTCATTTTAATAAGGCAATTACAGTTGATTATGAACCACCTGAGGAATTAAGAGGTTTAAAAGGTCCGTTTATTGGATTTATCGGGGCAGTAAGCAACTACAAAGTTGATTTTGAACTTTTAGAGTACATCGCCAGTTCACGCCCGGATTATAATTTGATCATTATAGGTCTTGTGGGTGAAGGAGAGCCGGGAACCAATGTGAATATTTTAAAAAAATATTCTAATATACATTTCCTTGGCCCGAAAAATTACGATATTTTACCTGGTTACTTAAAATACTTCGATGTGGCACTTTTACCAAATAGGTTGAATGAGTACACGGATAATATGTTTCCTATGAAATTCTTTGAGTATCTTGCAGCAGGTAGACCTGTAGTGAGTGTCAATCTTTCATCAATTCGCGAGTTTAATGGTGTTGTTAAGATTGGTCACTCTCACAATGAGTTCCTCAAGCATATAGATGATTGCCTCGAGGAAAATAATTCAAGACAACTGGATTTCCTCAACCTTGCAAAAGAATATACATATGAAACAAGAATGAAAAAGATGCTGGATGCAATTAAGGAAATTTAGGTTTATCAGACTTTAAATACTCCTTTAAACTGGAGGTGCATTTTGCGCAGGCGCTCATTTCTCGCGGTCATTCTTACATCAATTGCGTTGCATGAGAATTGCTTTGCAACACCATCAATTCCACCTAATATTACGGAGCTAAAATTTGACAAGGATGTTTTGATACATAAATCAGAGAATAAGGTTGATAGGGAGTATTTAAGGGACAATGATTCATTCGACTATGATTTTTTGTTTGTAAATGACAAAGGTGCAGGCGTTGCAGACTTATACGTCTATCATGTGGAGCCTAAAAGTTTAGGGTTTCAGAGTAGGGATCATGTCCATACCAGAAAAGGAGGTGTTTGGGTTAAACTGGATTATTACTTTACGCTTGAGGATTTTGGGGCAATTTCTGATGGCGTAACAGATTGCTCCAGAGAGATCAGCTTAGCACTTAACTCTGGTTTAGTAATACGAGCTGTTAATAAAGGGGTTTATTTGCTCCGTGATACAGTCAGAATATCCGCTGTAAGTCTAAACTTCATGGGTTTTGGTAAAGGTAGAACGGTATTCTTACTGAACCATATTAATCATGGGGTAGTATATGATGAGCCTAAAAATAGAAATGATAAACGCAGCGTTTATCTTTCCGACTTTACAATAAAGCGATTAAATTCGAAAGTATATAAATCAGAGGCCGGACCTAAGGGCTTGTATGTAGCTAATGCTAGTCCTTTGAGGATTCATAATGTAGAAGAATGCTATGGTATTGGTTATGGAGTTCACATTGACTATAGCAACGACATAATTGTAAGGAGCTGCCATGTACATAATCATCGAGATGATATGGGAGGAGCTAGTGGCACGGATGGTATTCATATATATAGGTCTGAAAATATTTTAGTAGAGAATAATGTCATACATGATGTTGGCGATGATGCTATTTCTACAGGTTCATTTGATCCGAAATACACTATAAGAAATGCTGTTATCAAGAATAATTATATATACAACACTAAGAGTGGAATAAAAATTTACTCATTTGCGAGTGATATAAAGGTTAACAACAATCGCATTGTTAACTCACGCGAAGGAGGTGTATATATAACTGATGATAACAACTCAATAAATGATGCAACGGTAGACAATGTCGTTATAAAGGATAATTTTTTTTCGTCAATAGGAATTTCTTCTAAAAGTGATGAGTCAGGTGCATTAAGAATTAGGTTTTGGCCTAACAAAAATACCAGGTCTCTTATATCTAACATTACATTCAAAGAAAATACAATCCAGGATTGTTTGACTGGTGTTTCGATTCTTACATATAACCCTGATAAAAAAGCAAAAGATGTTTATATTCTGGGTAATATTTTCAAAACGACATCCAAAAATGAAGGTGCTAATGTTGAGCATAGACAGCTTCCATATTTTATAAGAGTCGTACAATGTTATGGTGACTTTATGGTTTCCAGAAATAATTTCTATGCAAATATACCGATACTAATTAAATTTGATATTGCTAAAATTAAAGGCACTAAAGAGGAATTAAGTGCAATATTTACATTCATAGATAACAGAGTTCAGATGTTTTTAAAATCAAAAAAAATGATTGAATATTTCAGGAATTTTGAATGCGTAACTCATTATATAATAAAAAGAAATCAACTTCTTCGATTGCAATCTGAATGAAATAATAGTGTTCTTTTAAAAGCTGGTTCATCACTCTTATGCGAATTGATTAATTACCGCAGTTAATTGAGTTTTTTGAATAATTATTATGTATGTTTAACTATGAGGCGTGAATTATGATTCTTCCAGTAATCATGGCTGGCGGCACTGGTAGCCGTCTCTGGCCAATGTCTCGCGAACTTTACCCAAAACAATTTCTTCGCCTTTATGGCGAGCATTCTATGCTTCAAGAAACAATTACGCGACTTAAAGGCTTAAATGTTTCTGAACCATTAGTGATCTGTAATGAACAGCATCGTTTTTTAGTTGCTGAGCAACTGCGTAATATTGGGCAGTTATCTAAGAACATTATTCTCGAACCTGTTGGGCGCAATACAGCTCCTGCTATAACATTGGCAGCGCTTAATGCAATTACTCTAGGTGAAGACCCGCTGTTATTAGTTTTAGCAGCAGACCATGTCATCGGGAATGAAAAAGCATTTCACCGTGCAGTACAGGATGCAATTCCCTATGCTGAACAGGGAATGCTTGTTACATTTGGTATTGTTGCTGCAGAGCCAGAAACAGGTTATGGCTACATCCAACGTGGTGCGTCATTAGGAAGTGGCAAACCTCCTGTATTCAGGGTTCATCGTTTTGTTGAGAAACCGGACCTTCCAACAGCATTACAGTATCTGGAGTCTGGTGAGTATTACTGGAACAGCGGAATGTTTCTGTTTCATTCAAGTCAGTTCCTGGAAGAAATGTCTAAGTTCAGACCGGACATTCTGGCAGCATGTAAAAAAGCAATTGCGTGTGCTCAGACAGATACACATCAAAATTTTATCCGCGTTGATAAACAAGCTTTTATTTCGTGTCCCGATGAATCAGTTGATTACGCTGTCATGGAAAAAACAACTGATGCTGTCGTCGTTCCTCTTGATGCTGGTTGGAATGATGTAGGTTCATGGTCTGCACTTTGGGATGTCAATAATAAAGATGCTCAAGGCAACGCTCTGGCCGGTGATGTTTTCACACATCATACAAGTAACTGCTACATCAATACTGACGAAAAATTGGTTGCGGCAGTTGGTGTCGATAACCTGGTAATTATCAATACTAAAGACGCAGTTCTGGTTATTGATAAATCACAGGTTCAGGACGTAAAAAAAGTTGTTGAATTTCTAAAAAATAATGAACGTGGTGAACATCGCGTCCACCGTGAGTCATACCAACCGTGGGGTAAAAACGACAAAGTTGTGAGTATGCCTCGCTATAACGTTAACCGCGTGACGGTAAAACCTGGAGGTATGTTTTCCATGCAAATGCATCATCATCGTGCTGAACACTGGGTCGTTCTTTCAGGAACTGCAAAGGTGACTATTGAAGATAACACCTTTTTACTGACAGAGAATCAATCAACATTTATTCCCATAGGTTCCCAACATATGCTGGAAAACCCTGGAAGGATTCCGCTTGAATTATTAGAAATACAGTCCGGTTCTTATCTTGGTGATGACGACATTATACGTACCAAAGATCACTATGGCCTTAGCTAAACAAGGAATGCAAAATGTCTGGTAAATTAACCTGCTTTAAAGCGTATGACATTAGAGGGAAATTAGGTGAGGAATTAAATGAAGATATCGCCTATAGGATCGGTCGCGCTTATGGTGAGTATCTTAAACCCAAAAAAATGGTGGTCGGTGGTGATGTACGATTAACCAGTGAAGCCTTAAAGCATGCTCTGACTAATGGTTTACGTGATGCCGGTACTGATGTTGTTGATATTGGTTTATCCGGCACTGAAGAGATCTATTTTGCAACTTCATATTTATGTGTTGATGGTGGAATTGAGGTTACAGCGAGCCATAACCCGCTTGACTATAATGGGATGAAATTAGTCCGGGAAGGTTCTAAACCGATAAGCGGGGATACTGGCTTACGTGATATTCAACGCCTTGCTGAAGCGAATAATTTCTCACGTACTGACCCAGAAGCTCGTGGCAGCTATACCACACTCTCTGTACTGGATGCTTACGTAGATAAATTGTTCAGTTATATCAACCTGAATAATTTCACGCAACCAATGAAACTTGTAGTTAACTCTGGTAACGGGGCGGCAGGGCATGTAATTGATGCTATCCAGGAACGCTTCGAACAAGCTGGCGCTGCTATTCAGTTCGTTAAGGTCCATCACCAACCAGATGGCAATTTTCCTAATGGCATTCCCAATCCGTTGTTGCCTGAGTGTCGGCAGGACACTACAGATGCAGTTATCGCAAATGCAGCAGATATGGGGATCGCATTTGATGGGGATTTTGACCGTTGTTTCCTCTTCGATAGCGAAGGGAAATTCATTGAAGGTTATTATATTGTCGGATTACTTGCTGCTGCCTTCCTTGAAAAAGACCCGGGTGCACGCATAATTCATGATCCTCGCCTGAGCTGGAATACCATAGATATCGTTACGGGTGCTGGCGGTGTGCCTGTTATGTCGAAAACTGGTCACGCATTTATCAAGGAACGCATGCGCCATGAAGATGCGGTTTATGGTGGTGAAATGAGTGCTCATCATTACTTCCGTGATTTCGCTTATTGCGATAGTGGGATGATTCCGTGGTTGCTTGTAACCGAATTACTTCAGGTCAAAGGTCAATCTTTACGGCAGTTAGTTAATAGTCGTATGCTAGCTTACCCTGCTTCCGGTGAGATAAACAGCGTACTTGAACAGCCACAACAGGCGATTGAGCGTGTATTACAGCACTATGAAGATGAAGCATTAAGCCTTGATAGAACTGATGGTATTAGTCTTGAGTTTTCTGACTGGCGATTCAACCTAAGAAGTTCAAACACTGAACCAGTAGTCAGACTCAATGTGGAATCTCGAGCGAATGTCGCTTTGATGCAACAGCACACTGATAATATTCTCGCTATTCTGCGCGCTTAGACATTATTATTTTATCACCATGTTATGGTGTGAATTAATTATCATATTGATGATTAATCAACTTTTTTCAATGCATGAAGAATATAATGACAAGTAAACAAGCTTTTTAGAGCCGGTTTTCTCGTCGCTCGCTGTTCTAAAGAGGCTGAAATTATGTCACAGAATATAAGTATAGGAATCGTGGCCGATTGGTTGGTTGGTTTTGCAGGTGCTGAACGTGTGATTTCTGAATTTATCCAACTTTTTCCTGAATCTGAAATCTATTCGGTTGTCGATTTTTTATCAGATGATTCCCGGCACCATTTTCAAGATAAGAAAGCTACAACATCGTTTATTCAACGCTTGCCTGGAGCTAAAAAAAAATATCAAACTTATTTACCCTTAATGCCACTAGCCATTGAGCAACTTGATGTCACTAAACATGATGTCGTGCTATCTAGTAGCCATGCGGTGGCCAAGGGAGTGTTGACCGGTCCTGATCAACTTCATATTAGCTATGTTCATTCGCCGATCCGTTATGCCTGGGATTTCCAGCACCAATATTTACGTGAATCCGGGTTAGATAAGGGATTGAAGGGTAAGATTGCTCGTTGGATGCTTCACAATATCCGTATGTGGGATTACCGTACCGCGAACGGTGTTGACCACTTTATTGCTAACTCTCACTTTATCGCGCGTCGTATCAAGAAAGTATATGGCAGAGAAGCAGACGTTATCTATCCACCTGTTGACGTCGAACGGTTCACATTGCATGAAAAGAAAGATGATTTCTATTTTACTGCCTCTCGTATGGTGCCCTACAAGCGTATTGATCTGATTGTTGAAGCTTTTAGTCGTATGCCAGAAAAGAAATTAGTTGTAATTGGTGATGGTTCTGAGATGGATAAAGTTAAATCTAAGGCGACACCAAACGTTGAAATACTTGGCTACCAACCGAATGAGGTGATGGAAGACTACATGAGACGTGCCAAAGCATTCGTGTTTGCTGCTGAAGAAGACTTCGGCATTACTCCGGTTGAAGCTCAAGCATGTGGCACTCCGGTAATTGCTTTTGGTAAAGGTGGGGCTTTGGAAACTATTCGTCCTTATGGTGAAGAATATCCGACAGGGTTGTTCTTCAATAAACAGTCTGCTGATGCTATTGTCGAAGCAGTAGAGCATTTTGATATTATTGGGCATGACATATTACCAATTGATTGCCGTACTAACGCAACGCGTTTTTCAGCAAAACGCTTTCGTAATGAAATGGATACATACATAAAAAGTAAATGGGAGATGTTCAAACTGAGCAAGGAAGTGGTTTATTCATGATATTTACATCCATATTTGTCGCGTTTAAATCTTGACATATCAGGCCATGCAGGAATTAGACTTGAGTTTAATTTCAGAGAGTAAAGGCATCCCTATGTACCAAACGCTAATAGTTGTCGTTTTAAGCGGAAAGACTTACAAAGATTCAGCAACACTAAATTGCCTAATGAATTATTCATATGCAAATGCTGAGCTCGTTATTATTAATGCAGGTCCTGATTCTTTACGATTTGATAAGGATTTTATTCATACATTGGGCTTCTACGTTAAAAGTATCGATATCAAAGAGTATCTTGATGCTCGACCGTTGAGTAATATCTACAATGAAATTCTTAATGAGTATGATGAGATTGATCGATTCGTATTGTTAGATGATGGCAGTTGTCTGAGAAAAGATTATTTAAATAATCTTGACAAATTTTATACGGGTGAGATTGATCTGCAAATTCCTTATGTCAGGTCTAAACTAGACGGTAAAGTATATTATCCTATCATAGATGAATCTGTAGCAAAGGTGACTGATGGTTTGGTGATAAATCCTACAAAAAATATTCGTTCGCTGGGATTCGGGTTGGTCGTTTATCGTTCAGCAATTCATAAATTCTTGGGGATAAAAAGACAAATTTTCGATGAAGATTTTTCTTTTTATGATGATGGCTGCGTTTTTTTTAATAAAATTAAATTATTGAGAGATGAGAATCTCAATATAAATATTCAAATAGTTAATACACTGGAACATACACTAAATTGCAGTAACGGAAGAGATAGTAAATGGCGAGTGATAGCACGTCTTAAAGAAGGGATTTTACCAACTAAATCGCGCTCTACAAATTAACAAGTTCTCAGCTTTCTAGTTCACCATGCTTATCACTATGCAACAAGAAATATAGATTTTGTTGTTGCATTTTTTGGCAAGGTTCATTTAATCATTAATAGGTTTATTGGCGGGGTTTAATAATATGACAACACTCCAGCATCGTATAGAGATTGCCTCAGACTTTACATACAAAACTCTGCTCAAAAAGCTATCATTGGCAATTTCAGATTTGCTTTTTTTTAATGCAGCGTTATTTATTGCACTAAAACTGATAGACTCTGTAGCTCATTCAATACTAGCTGATATATCGGTAAAAGATCTTAATCTGAAGATTTTTACTCATATCTGCTTATCGGTTATCTGTGTTTTTTGGTTTTGGGTACGGTTGCGTCATTTCACTTATCGAAAGCCATTCTGGTTTGAATTGAAAGAGATATTTCGCACCATTCTTATTTTCTCAGTGATTGATCTTGCAATCACAGCTTTATCACAGTGGCAGATGTCTCGATTTGTCTGGGCTTTGACTTGGTTGTTAGCCCTAATTGTGATTCCGATCGGACGCAGCATTGCACGTCATTTACTAAATCATTTTGGTATGTGGAAGCAACAGACAATTATCATTGGTAGTAATGAGAATGCTCAGGAAGCGTGGAAAGCATTTCAAAGTGAAGAAGTTATGGGCTTCGATACCATTGCCTTCTATGACGTGGATGGTAGCTGCCAACAGTCTAGTGTGGCAGGTATTCCGGTATTGAGAAATGAGCATGATCTTTGGTTACTGACAAATAATGAAACGCAGTTCATCGTCGCGGTAGAGACCGAACAAAGTCAATATCGTGATCAATGGTTAAAAGCCCTGGCAAAACGTAATTGTCGTTCCGTCTTAGTCGTTCCTACGTTGAGAGGCGTACCGCTTTATGGGACGGATATGGCTTATATTTTTAGCCATGAGGTGATGATTCTTCGTGTGAACAATAATTTGGCAAAACGTACATCACGTTTCTTGAAACGGGCGTTCGATCTTCTGGGGGCTCTTTCGATTATCATTGCATTGTCTCCCGCGTTATTGATTCTTGGCTATCTTGTGAGTCGTGACGGAGGTAGTCCAATTTATGGTCATGAACGTGTTGGTATGAACGGCCGCAAGTTCAAATGCCTCAAATTCCGCTCGATGGTTATCAACTCCAAAGAAGTGTTAGAGGAGGTATTGCGTACTGATCCTGTTGCGAGAGCCGAGTGGGACAAAGATTTTAAACTTAAGAATGATCCTCGTATCACTAAAGTAGGTCACTTCATCCGTAAAACCAGTCTTGATGAGCTACCACAATTGTGGAACGTGGTTAAGGGGGATATGAGCCTTGTGGGACCACGCCCGGTTATCGAAGATGAACTCGGTCGCTACGCTGGAGACGTCGATTATTATCTGATGGCTAAGCCAGGCATGACTGGATTGTGGCAGATAAGTGGCCGTAACGATGTTGATTATGAAACGCGTGTTTATTTTGATTCCTGGTATGTTAAAAACTGGTCACTTTGGAATGACATCGCGATTCTGTTTAAGACGGTTGGCGTAGTGCTTAAGCGTGACGGCGCCTATTAATTTCCTCTTATTTACTAAATGGAGTTAATATGATAAAAGTCAACTCTATCACAACTCAATTACAGAATAAATTTATTGAATGCGCAATAGAGAATTTGTTTCGAAATATGCCTTGTAATAAGTTGAATTTATTTGTTTGTGATCTTCATCACTTTCTTTTGGCTTTAACTAGAGGGGAATTAAATTCCAGATCTAAGAACGTTATCTTAGTTTATAACAACGATCTTGAAGTGTTCATTTTACAGTCAATCTGTGATGTATCTTTTGTAGCGCTCGATGTTCGTACACAGGATGTCTTTGAATATTTTCAAGGGTATAAAATATTCAAGAAAGTAAAACCTTTCAAGCAGAAGGAAGATAGTACAAGAATGCGAGTTTTCCTTCTTATTTTGCGAGGCTGGGATGATGTTCGAATTTGCGAAACGTTATTGATTACAATGAAAAAGCTTCGTGAGTATAAGTCTCAACTCACTTATACTTTCTTTGAAAAGAGAAGGAATCTTTTTTACCTGACTCTAAACGGATATTTGCGAAGAGATCTCTTGGCAGCTTGATCTTTAATATGGTGTGTACAGACCTGATAAGTCCAGAAAATTATTGGCATGATAATTTTTAAATAATTTTCCATGTCACGATAATATCGACTGAATGAATGTGTAAATATTCAATCAGGTTACACACCCTATGAGCAATAAAGTGGCTAATTAAATAGTACGTTGCTTGCATTTGATTCCAGTATGAAAAACTGTAATGATGTAACGAAAGTTAAAGGTGGGGTCTTTTTCATGTCAGATAAAAATTAATTGTATACACTAAATACGAGGGATTGCTATATTTTCATCGTTACAACGAATTGCAATCTATTCACAACCGATGATGGTGTGATTTTCCGGTTATGGAGTGAAGTTATGAGGCAATGGACTGCAACTTTCCTTCTGATTTCTGGGTCTTTATTTCAATGCTTATTGCATCGGTATGAGGCGAAGAAATTTTACGCCAGTAATTTCAAAAATGTAATACTTCCATATTTAATACTTTCTATTCCTGCGATTTGTATTTATGTTTTGGGTTTGAAGCAGGATCACAACTTGGTTAATATTAGTGTGTTGATTCAATATTCTAAATTTCTATCTTCTTCTATACTACAGGGGTACACCTGGGGCCATTGTGGTTTATCCCTATGCTTTCCCGGTTTTTTTAGCTCAATTCCGTTAAAATACCAGGGGGGAATAGAAAAAATCTTTTATATGCAGCAGTGTTTCTGTCGTTGTGATTATTTTCACTTCGCGACCAGTTGGTAACTCTAATGCTTTCTGGGCATATATTCACTTCTTTCCTGTATATGTTTTGGGTATGTTTATATGCGAGTATATAGATGGTTTGATTGAAAATAAAAATAAGTGGTATTTCCTTTTTGCTTTTTTTGTACCGTTTAGTATTCGTGTGGTTTTTGACGTCATACCAAATATTTCAGTATTATCGAGGGTTTTTTATTTCTTTTTTATGTATTGCTTTTTCCTCAACTAATATGCCATATGTGACCACGCCATTGTCATGGTTGGCTACGTTAAGTTTCGCTGTTTTTTTCTTCATGAGTGTTTTGTTCGTTTTCTTAGGAAGAAGATTGAACTTATTAACTCTTATTCTTTAGTTTCGAGTGTCATAATTGAATTTCTAATTAGTACCATTTTTTCTCTATTAATCATATCCATAATATCCTTTTGCGTGTATGCTGAATCGACACGGATAATCTAGACACTTCTGAGCCGTTGATACTATTGGTTTTCATATTCAGCTGGTGGCATCGGCTCGCTCGAACCATACCGACGCTTACTGGTATAAAACATTTCGATATAATCATAAATATCGCTTCTGACGTTGTTTCTCGTTCCGTAGCTCCTTTTCTTAATTCGTTCGCGTTTCAGTAACTGGAAAAAGCTTTCCGCAACCGTATTGTCATGGCAGTTACCGCGACTCATGCTACCTTTCAGATCATGTGATTTCAGGAACAACTGCCACTCATGGCTTGTGTACTGACTGCCCTGATCAGAGTGAACCAGTACCTGCTTGTGAGAATGACGCCTCCACACCGCCATAAGTAATGCGTTCAGGACAACCTCTTTTGTCATACGGGGTTGCATTGACCAGCCGGTAATTTTTCGTGCGAACAGGTCAACCACCACGGCCAGATACAGCCAGCCTTCATGGGTTCGGATGTAGGTTATGTCCATCACTCAATGCTCATCCGGTGAGTCCGGATTGAACTGCCGCTGGAGCCTGTTGAGTGTCACGATGCTGGCTTCGTCTTTACGTGCCCGTGGGCTACGATACCCAACATGAGCTTTTTATTCCGGCACGCTTCACCAGCCGCCAGACCCGATTCACTCCGCACTGCTGTCCGGTATCACGCAGATCGAGATGGCTCTTGTGATAACCATAGACGCAGCCAGACTCAAACCAGAACTGTTTGATCTGACCGGTCAGCTTCTGGTCTGTCTGGTGACGCTGTGAATGTGGCTGCTGAAGCCAGAAATAAAATCAACTCGGATGGACATCCAGAACACGACAGAGCATACGAACATGCCAGCAACGGCGGTTGTCGCGGATAAAGGCGTACCTCAGTCGGACAGCTTTGCTAAGTATGCCGCGGCTTTTTTAATATGCCCCGTTCGTCTGTAACCCGCTTCAACTCTTTATGAATACGGCGGATCCCGGCCTGAGCATCTGACTGTTTATTATGAGTGGAAGAATCCGGACCGTTCTTCTTCATCCAGGCGTAAAGACTGTGAGTGGTGATATTAAGACGTGTTGCAACACTGGAAACAGAATGACCACGATCAACAACCTGTTTGACTGCTTCAATTTTAAACTCTTCTGGATAACGCTTGCCTCTCATGGGCACCTCTCTTTAAGTCATCTTAAATGACTCCGAGGTGTCTGTTAAACCTGTGGCGATTCACATGCTGAATTTACCGTTGAGTTGAAACCGATAGCGGCAGGCCTTTTTGCGGTTGGGTTTCACTTCGAGGTAGAGACCATTGAAGTCATTGAGTCGGTAAAATTTTTCTTTCGGCCTGGCAGTGCGGAATTTGCTATGGGTGAGCATGACGGGGCGTGGTTTAATTATTATGCCGTTACATTTTTAACTGCGTTGTGACGAGACGATTCGAGACACTGTGAAATGAAAAATCCACGCAATTGCGTGGATTTAAAGTTTTTTCCGACGCTCATGAGATTCAATCAAACCCCATGAAACAACAGATTTTAATCAGACGTTAAACAGGAAGTTCATCACATCGCCATCTTTCACGATGTACTCTTTCCCTTCTGAACGCATCTTGCCGGCTTCTTTCGCACCCTGTTCACCCTTACAGGCGATAAAGTCATCAAATGCGATGGTCTGCGCGCGGATAAAGCCTTTTTCGAAGTCGGTGTGAATTTTACCGGCGGCCTGAGGGGCAGTTGCGCCCACCGGGATAGTCCAGGCACGCACTTCTTTCACGCCTGCGGTGAAATAGGTCTGCAGATTCAGCAGGGCGTAACCGGCGCGGATCACGCGGTTCAGGCCCGGCTCTTCCAGTCCCAGCTCCGCCATAAACTCGTCACGCTCTTCATCTTCCAGCTCGGCGATATCAGATTCCACTGCGGCACACACCGGCACCACCACTGAACCTTCCGCTGCTGCGATAGCGCGAACCTGATCCAGATAGGGGTTATTCTCAAAACCGTCTTCATTAACGTTCGCAATGTACATGGTCGGTTTCAGGGTCAGGAAGCTCAGATAGCGAATCGCCGCTTTCTCATCGGCATCCAGATTCAGAGAGCGCAGCATGCCCGCTTCAGAAAGGTGCGGCAGACATTTTTCCAGCGCAGCCAGCTCGGCTTTCGCATCTTTATCGCCGCCTTTGGCTTTCTTCTGCACGCGCTGAATCGCACGCTCACAGGTATCAAGGTCAGAAAGTGCCAGCTCGGTGTTAATCACGTCGATATCTTCCGCCGGGTTTACTTTACCCGCGACGTGGATGATGTTGTCATTTTCAAAGCAGCGCACCACGTGACCGATCGCTTCGGTTTCACGAATGTTGGTCAGGAACTGGTTGCCCAGGCCTTCACCCTTAGACGCGCCTTTCACCAGACCCGCGATATCGACGAATTCCATGGTAGTCGGCACCACGCGCTGCGGCTTAACAATCTCCGAGAGCTGGTCGAGACGCAGGTCAGGCATGGGCACCACGCCCGTGTTAGGCTCAATGGTGCAGAAGGGGAAGTTAGCCGCTTCGATACCCGCTTTGGTCAGCGCGTTAAACAGAGTGGATTTACCGACGTTCGGCAGGCCCACGATACCGCATTTGAATCCCATGGTTTGATACCCTTTATAACTGGATGGACAGTGCGCAAGATGGCGAGCTGTCGGAGAAGAATTGAAAAATTCCGCGTATTATACACGGAATCGCGACGATTCGGGCGTTTAAGCAGGTTTGAAGGCGTGCAGCCGGTTCATGGCTTTGATGCGATCCTCCTTCAGCCACAGCTCAGTGCAGCGCGCCGCCTCATCAATCGCCTCATCAATCAGCTTCTGCTCGCTGACGGGCGGTTTACCCAGCACAAATCCGGTCACCTTATTGCGATCGCCGGGATGGCCGATACCGATGCGCAGGCGGTGGAAATTGTTGTTGTTGCCCAGTTTGCTGATGATGTCTTTCAGGCCGTTATGGCCGCCGTGGCCGCCACCCTGCTTAAATTTCGCGACGCCGGGCGGTAAATCGAGTTCATCATGCGCCACAAGGATCTCTTCAGGCGCGATGCGATAAAAGGTCGCCATTGCCGCCACCGCTTTACCGCTCAGGTTCATAAAGGTGGTCGGCACCAGCAGGCGGACATCCTCTCCGGCTATCGCCAGACGGGCGGTGTAGCCATAAAATTTGCCTTCCTCTTTCAGAGACTGATTGTGGCGTTCCGCCAGTAAATCCAGATACCAGGCACCTGCATTATGGCGCGTGGCGGCATATTCAGCGCCAGGGTTGGCCAGTCCCACAATCAGTTTAATGCTGCTCACAATGATTATCCTGCTGTTATCGCGAAAGGGCGTTAGTTTACTTCGCGACAGGCGAGATGACAAAGCAGAAGCAGTCAAATGGTTCATCAGCGTGATTAATCATTTTCTATCGGAATCAACACTCTGCAACCAGGACCAGGCGAAGCTTTATGGTTGATGTGTGATCCAGCCCGCATCGTGGGGCTGAGCCATTGCCTAAACTTATGACACTTAACATTGTGTGCGGTTATTGGCTCTTATGGATGGAGGTGCATTATGAAACATCATCACTGCCGTGTAGCGGGTAACACGCTAATGGTACTGGGATTAGTTACCATGGTTTTGGGCGTCGGTTTCTCTATTATGAACCAGCTGCCCGCGCTCGATCTGCCTCAGTCTCTGGCGCAGGGCGCTATCTTCAGCATCTTTATTGGTGCGCTGCTCTGGCTGGTGGGCGCCCGGGTCAGTGGTCGGGAAAAGATTGAAGATCGTTATTACTGGGTGCGTCACTATGACCAGCGCTGCCGCCGGTCACATAACTCACACCATTAAAGAATGGCAGCAGGCAGCGGATGCTGCGCGGTGCGGTTCCGGCCGCTGGCCTTGGCGTGGTAGAGCGCCGCATCCGCCTGCACCAGTAACGCTTCAAAACTCTGTTGATGATGTGTGGTCGTGGCAAAGCCAATGCTGACCGAATAGGCAATTGCATTATGTTGTGATCCGCAGACCACCAGCCGGATCATCTCACACCACGCTTCTGTCTCCTGTGCCGTCGCCGGAATGATGGCCGCAAATTCCTCCCCGCCCAGTCGCGCAAAACGTCCCTCCGCCGGAATCAGTGCGGTCACAAGCTCGCAAAAGTGGATCAGAATCTGGTCACCCTGCTGATGCCCGTAGCGATCGTTGATGCTTTTGAAATGGTCCAGGTCGAACAGGATGGCGCTGAAGGGCCGGTTCTGGCGATGGCATCGCGTCGCGATGTTCTCTGCTTCACTAAACAGGGCGCGGCGGTTCCAGACGCGGGTCAGCGGGTCGTGCAGGGAAGCATGTTTCAGGGCCTGCTGCATTCGTTCATTCACCATGGCCAGAATGGTGAAGGTCAGGCCAATAACAAACAGAATCGATTCCAGGATTACATAAACCGAGAAGGCCGACCCGCCAATCGCGCCTGGCAGACCACTGGCAACGGCGTTGTCCAGAAACAGCCGGGCCAGATGAAACAGCAGATGGATCCAAAGCAGCAACTGGGCCGGCCAGAAGGTGGCTTTCAGCGTCTCTCGTGCCAGCCAGACCAGCTGGATCAGTGCGGCGGTATAGGCGACGCAGGCAAGACAGAGCACTACTACCCGTTTCGGCAGGCTGTCGTAAAACGCCGGGAAACAGCAGAGCAGCGCCCAGAGCAGGGCACCAAGCAGCCAGTGGCTGCCGATGGGTTTGCCACAGAAGCGGCGAAAGGCATTCAGCAACCCGCCATAAGCCAGCATCACCAGCACGTTCCCGACAGCCACCGGCAGAAAATGAAACCCGCTGCTGCGAAGGCTGCTTAAAAAGACCGCCACCAGCGTCAGGACCAGCGACAGCAGGGTAAAGCCCAGTACCCGATCGTACTGCGATCCGATCCAGGCAAAAATCATGATCAGGCTTAAAAAGCCCAGCACATAGAGCTCGCAAATAAACAGGGTATAGATATCGAGAGTCATGATGGCCGGGTTCTGATGAGAAATGGGCAGCAAATTACCATTTAACGGCAGCGGGCAGAAGCGGGAAACGAGGCCATTGATGAAAAGAGTGCGTGGCGTTGCAAACCGGGGCGAACGGGAAAATTTATCGCGCCAATCTCAGAAAATGAAGAGAGTTAAGCGGGCAGGAACGGGCATAAAAAACCGGGCACAGGGCCCGGTTTCCGCGAAGATTAATGCTCGAACATCGCCGAGATGGACTCTTCGTTACTGATGCGGCGAATCGCTTCAGCCAGCATGCCTGAGAGGGTCAGCGTGCGCACGTTCGGCAGCGCCCTGATCTCTTCAGAGAGAGGGATGGTGTCACAGACAATCACCTGGTCGAGCACCGATTTACGCAGGTTTTCAACCGCGTTGCCGGAGAAGATTGGGTGAGTTGCATAAGCAAACACGCGTTTGGCACCACGCTCTTTCAGCGCTTCAGCCGCTTTGCACAGCGTGCCGCCGGTGTCGATCATGTCGTCGACCAGCACGCAGTCGCGGCCAGCAACGTCACCAATAATGTGCATCACCTGAGAGACATTCGCGCGCGGGCGACGTTTATCGATGATAGCCATATCGGTGTCGTTCAGCAGTTTAGCGATAGCACGGGCACGTACTACGCCACCAATATCGGGAGAAACAACAATCGGGTTTTCCAGTCCGATCTGCATCATATCTTCCAGCAGGATCGGGCTGCCAAATACGTTATCAACCGGGACGTCGAAGAAGCCCTGGATCTGCTCGGCGTGCAGGTCAACCGTCAGAACACGGTCAACACCGACGCTGGAAAGGAAGTCAGCCACGACTTTAGCGGTGATCGGCACACGTGCAGAGCGCACGCGGCGATCCTGACGGGCATAGCCAAAGTAGGGGATGACTGCGGTAATACGACCAGCAGAAGCACGACGCAGCGCGTCGACCATCACAACCAGTTCCATCAGATTATCGTTGGTGGGGGCACAGGTGGACTGGATGATGAAAATATCACCACCGCGTACATTTTCATTAATCTGTACGCTCACTTCACCATCGCTGAAACGACCGACAGCGGCGTCTCCCAGACTGGTGTAAAGGCGGTTGGCAATACGTTGTGCTAGTTCCGGGGTGGCGTTACCAGCAAATAGCTTCATATCAGGCACGAGAAGAACCTCAGGCTTTGCGTCCAGAGAATGAACGACATGACCGTAACCGGCGTGCACGGTCATGGGCGTTCACACGGGTGTGTTGATGCAAAAGGTGCAGTGTCCGGAACGTGGTGACACTGTCACGCTTTTGCTAATCGCCTCGCAGGGTACGCTGTAGCGGCGACACGTTAACGCCCCGGGCTACAAATCCGCGCACCCCATTCGGGGCAAGCTCCAGCACCTGGCGGGCAGCAGACTCGGTGTCAAATTCAGCAAACACACAAGCGCCCGTGCCAGTCAGGCGTGACGGCGCGTATTCTAGCAGCCAGGAAACAAGCTCATCAACCTCGCGAAAACGTTTTCTTACCACTGCTTCACAATCGTTGGCGAAGGGGGAGGCTAAAAGTGTCGATAAACTGCGCGCTGGGGTGTCACGCGTCAGGTCGGGATCGCCGAACACCACCGGCGTACTGATATGCACGCCAGGGTGCGCCACCAGATACCATTTTTCCGCCGGAGCGGCAGGCTGAAGCTCTTCGCCTACGCCCTGCGCAAAGGCCGCGAAGCCGTGGACAAACACCGGGACATCGGCACCGAGCGTCACACCCATTTCCGCCAGCTCTTCCGTTGAGAAGCCGGTCTGCCACAGATGATTCAGCGCCACCAGCACGGTAGCGGCATCAGAGGAGCCGCCGCCGATGCCGCCCCCCATGGGCAATCTTTTCTCGATAGCAATCTGCGCACCCGCGTCAGCAGAGAGGCGATTGCTCTGCAGCGCCGCCTGTTTCAGCAGGTTCGCGGCGCGCACAATCAGGTTGTCCTCGTCTGCCACACCCGCCAGCGGCGTCAGCAGCTGAATGCGACCGCGCTGGTCAGCGTGAATCTGCAGCTCGTCACCGTAATCGAGAAACTGAAACAGCGTCTGCAGGTTGTGGTAGCCGTCGGGACGACGGCCGGTAATGTAGAGAAAAAGATTCAGTTTTGCCGGGGCGGGCCAGTGGGTGATCATTGGACGGTCCAGCTGTCCATGCGCAGTTTAATCCGCTGGTCACCCTCTTTCAGCTCAAGGCTGGAAGGGAGTGGCGGAGTCACTTTGCTGTCGTAACCGGCGATGGAGACCTGCCAGTTCTGACCATCACGGCTGTAGTTCAGGCTGCGCAGCTGATAGCGTTCGTTGAGCTGATAGTCACTGGCATCGCCTGGCAGACCCATCATCCACTGACGCAGGTTAGCCAGCGGGATGTCCATGCCGGTTAACTGGGAAATCATCTTCTGTGCATCGTTGCTCACGTAACGCTTGCCCTTGTTATCGACAATCTGCACGACCGAGCCCTGAGCATCCAGCTGCAGCTCGGTGCTGCCCAGTGGATTAGTCAGCAGCAGGCGATAGCGGTCAGGCGCGGTCTGCTGCCAGTTGAAGCGGGCATACACTTTCTGCTTGTCGGAGAGGTAGGCAAAGGCGCCGCGGGTCTGGTAGTGCGTGACCTTTGAGACCGCCTGCTGATGCTGTTGCCACTGCGGCGCGGTGACGCTGGGGCCCGGACCTTGCGGTTTGTTGACGCTACAGGCCGCCAGCAGCACGCTGGCAAGGGGCAAAAGGCGCAACAGATTGCGTGGTGAAGTAAGCATCAAGTGGTCATCTCCTCGGACACATTTATTATTGGCAACGGATAACGCTAACCGTCACGGTTTTAACCGTCAATGCTGTTATGCAGCAAATTGCGCATGATCAGGTTAATCTTATTACAGTCATAGCCTTTGTATGGCTTTTCTTGATCTGTCGCATCTTGTAGAATGCGCCTCACAAAACCCTGACATTATTGGGACATCCCAACTAAAATCACCATGACGCTGCTCGCTCTCGGAATCAACCACAAGACGGCCCCCATTGCTCTGCGCGAACGTGTTACGTTCGGGCCGGAGACGCTTGAGCAGGCGTTAAACAGCCTGTTATCACAGCCAATGGTGCAGAGCGGCGTAGTGCTGTCCACCTGTAACCGGACTGAGCTTTACCTGAGTGTAGAGCAGCAGGCGGATTTACAGGCGCGTCTGGTGAGCTGGCTGTGCAACTATCATCAGCTGAATGAAGAGGATGTGCGTAACAGCCTCTACTGGCATCAGGATAATGAGGCGGTCAGCCACCTGATGCGCGTCGCCAGCGGACTCGACTCGCTGGTGCTGGGCGAACCCCAGATCCTCGGTCAGGTAAAAAAAGCGTTTGCCGACTCCTCACGCGGCCAGGCACTGAGCAGTGAACTGGAGCGCATGTTCCAGAAAACCTTCTCGGTGGCCAAACGCGTACGCACGGAAACCGACATCGGTGCCAACGCCGTCTCAGTGGCGTTCGCTGCCTGTACGCTGGCCCGTCAGATCTTTGAATCACTCTCCACCGTCAATGTCATGCTGGTCGGCGCCGGTGAGACCATTGAGCTGGTGGCCCGCCACCTGCGCGAACACCAGGTCAAAAATCTGATCATCGCCAACCGCACCCGCGAGCGCGCCGAAACGCTGGCGTCGGAAGTGGGTGCGGAAGTGATTACCCTGGCGGAGATCGACGCCCGTCTGGCCGAGGCGGACATTATCATCTCCTCCACCGCCAGTCCGTTACCGATTATCGGTAAGGGGATGATGGAGCGCGCCCTGAAAGCGCGTCGTAATAAGCCGATGCTGCTGGTGGATATTGCCGTCCCGCGCGACGTCGAGCCGGAAGTGGGCGATCTGCCTAACGCCTATCTCTACAGCGTGGACGATCTGCAGGCGATTATCGAGCAGAACCTGGCGCAGCGCAAAGCGGCGGCAGTGCAGGCCGAAAGCATCGTGGTGCAGGAAAGCAGCGAATTTATGGCGTGGCTGCGCGCACAGGGCGCGGTGAACACCATCCGGGAGTATCGCTCTCAGGCGGATGAGATCCGCGCTGAGCTGGAAGGCCGTGCGTTGCAGGCGCTGCAGCAGGGCACCGATCCGCAGAAAGTCCTGCAGGAACTGGCGCACAAGCTGACCAACCGTTTAATACATGCGCCAACCAAATCACTTCAGCAGGCCGCCCGCGACGGCGATAATGAACGCCTGCAGATTTTACGCGACAGCCTGGGTCTCGATTAGGCACACTGCTGTCGCCACCTGTTTACGGGAATCCCACATTTAATGAAGACCTCTATAGTTGCCAAGCTGGAAGCCCTGCAGGAGCGCCACGAAGAAGTGGAAGCGATGCTGGGGGATGCTGGCGTGATTGCCGATCAGGAGCGTTTCCGTGCGTTGTCACGGGAATATGCTCAGCTGACTGATGTAACCCGTTGCTTCCGCGACTGGCAGCAGGTGCAGGAAGATATCGAAACCGCGCAGCAGATGCTCGATGACCCCGAAATGCGCGACATGGCGCAGGAAGAGTTACAGGCAGCGCGCGAGAAGGGCGAAACCCTGGAGCAGCAGCTTCAGGTGCTGTTGCTGCCAAAAGATCCCGATGATGAACGCGCCTGTTTCGTGGAAGTGCGCGCCGGCACCGGCGGTGATGAAGCGGCGATCTTCGCGGGCGATCTGTTCCGCATGTACAGCCGCTATGCGGAATCCCGCCGCTGGCGTGTGGAGATCGTTAGTGCCAACGACGGTGAGCACGGGGGATACAAAGAGGTGATTGCCCGGGTGACCGGAGACGGTGCCTATGGCCGCCTGAAATTTGAATCTGGCGGACACCGCGTGCAGCGTGTGCCGGAAACAGAATCGCAGGGTCGTATCCACACCTCGGCCTGTACGGTCGCCGTAATGCCGGAGATCCCGGAAGCGGAACTGCCGGAGATCAATGCCGGCGATCTGAAGATTGACACCTTCCGCTCATCGGGCGCAGGCGGTCAGCACGTCAACACCACCGACTCCGCGATTCGTATTACCCACCTGCCAACCGGCATCGTGGTGGAGTGTCAGGACGAACGTTCACAGCACAAAAATAAAGCCAAAGCGCTGGCCGTGCTGGGCGCGCGCATTCACGCCGCCGAAATGGCCCGCCGCCACGCGGCGGAAGCCAGCACCCGCCGCAATCTGCTGGGCAGTGGCGATCGTTCCGACCGTATCCGGACCTATAATTTCCCGCAGGGGCGCGTCACCGATCACCGTATCAACCTGACCATCTACCGTCTGGATGAAGTGATGGAAGGTAAAATCGACAGCCTGATCGAACCGATTGTGCAGGAGTACCAGGCGGATCAGCTGGCGGCGCTGGCTGGTCAGGATTAATGGATATTCGTCACTGGCTGAAACAGGCGACCGCCACGCTGTGTGGTGGCGACAGCCCGAAGCGTGACGCGGAGATCCTGTTAAGTTTCGTGACCGGTAAATCGCGCAGCTGGCTGATCGCCTTCGATGAGACCGTGCTCACGGAAGCCCAGCGCGAGCAGCTGGATAGCCTGCTGGCGCGTCGTGCCCGGGGCGAACCGGTGGCGCATCTGGTGGGCGAACGGGAGTTCTGGTCGCTGCCTCTGCGCGTCAATGACGCCACGCTGATCCCGCGTCCTGACACCGAACTGCTGGTAGAGCAGGCGCTGACGCGTCTGCCTGCCACCCCGGCGGCAATTCTGGATATGGGCACGGGCACCGGGGCGATTGCACTGGCACTGGCCAGCGAGCGTCCCGACTGTCAGGTGACGGGCGTGGATCGGATTGACGCCGCTGTCGCGCTGGCCCGCAGTAATGCGCAGGCGCTTAACCTCACCAATACCACCTTTCTGCTCAGTCACTGGTTTCGCTCCCTGCCGCCGCAGCAGTTTGCGCTCATTGTCAGTAACCCGCCCTATATCGATGCCAGCGACACTCACCTGGCGCAGGGAGACGTGCGCTTTGAGCCACGCAGTGCGCTGGTCGCCGACGAAGCGGGGCTGGCCGATCTGCGCACGCTGATCGAGCAGGCCCCCGCGTGGCTGCTGCCGGGAGGCTGGCTGCTGCTGGAACATGGCTGGCAGCAGGGTGAGGCGGTGGCAACGCTGATGCAGCAAAACGGCTATCAGGCCGTCGAAACCCTTGAAGATTACGGTGGTAACCCGCGCATGACCCTGGGACAACTTCTTACCTGAAAGCGCTTGAGAAAAGGACGCAGCATGATCGCTTTTTATCCCCTGATTAAAAATCTTCACCTGGTGACGGTCTGGATCACCGTAACGCTGTTTCTGCTGCGTTTTTACTGGCTGCGGCGCGGCTCACCCCTGCTGACGCGGCGCTGGGTCCGCATTCTGCCGCACGTCAATGACACCCTGTTACTGCTGAGCGGCGTCGCGCTGGTGATGATTACTCACTTCTATCCCTTCACACCGCAAGGAAGCTGGCTGACGGAGAAGCTTTTAGCGGTTATCATCTACATCGCCTTAGGATTTGTGGCATTGAGTCGCCGCCCACGCACTGATCGCACCCGCTGGATCGCTTTTCTGGTAGCGTTAATCGCCCTGGTGACCATCATTACGCTGGCGCTGACCAAAATGCCGTTATGGGGATAGCATGACCTCGACCGAACAATTAGATTTCAGCCAGACACCGCTGTGTGAAGCGGTGATTGGCGCAACGCAAGCCATCCGCGCCGATTTTCCGGCGATCTCGGTGGAAGCGCAGCTGGCGGCGTTAGTCGCCGAAGCCCGTGATTATGTCAGCCACACGGAAGATGCCGATTTGCAGCTCGAAAAGCTGCTGGAGCTCTTCTATCGTCAGTGGGGATTTGGCGGTGCCAGCGGTGTCTACAATCTCTCTGATGCGCTATGGCTCGACAACGTTCTGCGGACCCGTCAGGGCACAGCAGTCTCACTGGGCATCATTCTGCTGCACATCGCCGCCGAACTGGACCTGCCGCTGATGCCGGTCATCTTCCCGACGCAGCTGATTCTGCGTGCGGACTGGATTGATGGCGATAAGTGGATGATCAATCCGTTTAACGGAGAAACACTCGACCGGCACACGCTCGAAGTGTGGCTCAAGGGCAATATCAGCCCGACCGCACGTCTGTATGATGATGATCTCGACGAAGCCAAAACCGTCACCGTGATGCGCAAGATGCTCGATACCCTGAAAGCGGCGCTGATGGAAGAGAAGAAGATGGAGCTGGCGCTGAATGTCAGTCAGGTGCTGCTGCGTATCGACCCTGACGATCCCTATGAGATCCGCGATCGCGGTCTGATTTACGCGCAGCTGGAGTGCGAACATATCGCGCTGAATGATTTAACGTACTTCGTTGAGCAGTGTCCAGAAGACCCGGTCAGCGAAATGATCAAAGTTCAGATTCATGCAATCGAACAAAAACAGGTCACGCTGCACTAAGCGGACCCACTGAAAAGGAAAGGGCATGACACAGAAAGTCGTGAGTATTGGTGACATTAAAGTAGCAAACGATCTGCCGTTTGTGCTGTTTGGCGGGATGAACGTGCTGGAGTCCCGTGACCTGGCAATGCGTATCTGCGAACACTACGTGAACGTCACCGGTAAGCTGGGTATTCCTTACGTATTCAAAGCGTCCTTTGATAAAGCGAACCGTTCCTCTATTCACTCTTACCGTGGCCCGGGCCTGGAAGAGGGAATGAAGATTTTCCAGGAGCTGAAGCAGACGTTCGGTGTGAAGATCATCACCGATGTGCATGAAGCCGCTCAGGCGCAGCCGGTTTCTGAAGTGGTCGATGTGATCCAGCTGCCCGCCTTCCTGGCGCGTCAGACTGACCTGGTCGAAGCGATGGCGAAAACCGGCGCAGTGATCAACGTCAAGAAGCCGCAGTTCGTCAGCCCTGGCCAGATGGGTAACATCGTGGATAAGTTTGCAGAAGGCGGCAACGAGCAGGTTATCCTGTGCGATCGCGGCAGCAACTTCGGTTACGACAACCTGGTTGTGGACATGCTCGGCTTTAACGTGATGAAGAAAGTGACCCGAAACAGTCCGGTCATTTTCGACGTGACCCATGCGCTGCAGACCCGCGATCCCTTTGGTGCGGCATCCGGCGGTCGCCGTGCCCAGGTGGGTGAGCTGGCGCGTGCGGGTATGGCGGTCGGCATTGCCGGTCTGTTTATCGAAGCGCATCCGGACCCGGACCACGCCCTGTGTGACGGTCCTTCCGCACTGCCGCTGGATAAGCTGGAGCCATTCCTGGTGCAGATGAAAGCGATTGACGATCTGGTGAAAAGCTTCCCGGAACTCGACACCAGCAAATAAGTCTGCGGTATAAAAAAAGAGCGAGAAATCGCTCTTTTTTTTCGCCTGACATCCGGTGCGGTTACAGCATGATGGTCATCAGATAACCGATAAACAGGGCCAGATGCGCAGCGCCGTTCAGGACATTGGTGCGGCCGGTGGAGAAGGAGATCTGACACAGGATCAGGGACGCCATCATAATCACCATCTGCGGCGGCTCCAGACCAAATATCAGCTCCTGTCCGGTCAGGGTGGCGATGATGGTCACCGCCGGCACCGTCAGCGAGATGGTCGCCAGCACGGAACCGAAGAAGAGGTTCATGGCGCGCTGCACCTGATTCATCAGCACCGCCTTAATCGCGCCCAGGCCTTCCGGCGAGAGGATCAGCAGGGCCACCAGGAAACCGGTGAACTGCGCCGGAGCATTCATCTCTGTCAGCAGACTTTCCAGCGTATTCGCATTCATCTTGGTCACGGCAATCACCGCAATCAGATGCACGATCAGCCAGACAGTGTGCCAGATGCTGCTGTGCGCCGAAGGTTTACCGTGATGCGGGTCTCCGTCATCACTCTCATCCTCATGCTCATAGACGAACAGGCTCTGGTGGGTTTTCGTCTGAATCAGCAGGAAAACGCCATACATCGCCGCTGAAATAGCCGCGATCAGCAGTGCCTGGGTGACAGAGAAATTCCCGCCGGGCAGCGCGTTGGGGAAGACCAGCACCAGAATCGCCAGCGGGAATATGGCGATCAGATACTGTTTTACGCCGGCCAGATTAACGTACTGGGTTGCAAACTTATTGCCCCCGAGCAGCAGCGCAAAGCCCACCAGTCCGCCGGTCACAATCATGACAATTGAATAGAGCGTATCGCGCATCAGCCCCGGAGCCGCATCGCCCGTGGCCATCAGCGCCGAGATCAAACTCACCTCAAGAATCACCACGGAGAGGCTCAGGATCAGGGAACCATAGGGTTCGCCAAGCCGGTGAGCCAGCACGTCGGCGTGACGCACCACGCTGAACGCGCTGCTCAGAATGGCGACCAGCGCCAGCAGGTTAATCCCGACGACCACCGGAAACGCGGTCTGCGCACCAAAAAAATAGAGGATACCCAGCGTGATAATGGGAAATATCAGCGAGAATTCCTTGTGACGTGTTTTTTCATGTGAAGGCATTCACCATCCTCTCTGGTTAATGATTGTCCGACGCAGCGCGAACTGCTGTTAGAAATATAATCAGTTTTAGAGCAGGGCGCAGTTTATCTTTTCACCGGCCCGACAGGGAAAAATTTACTGCTTTTTACTAAAATGCAATAAACATCTGAACCTGCATTAACCAGACGTTATCTCAAATAATGCAATAATAATCAGTCTGCAACATTATCACGCAGCCAGGCAATCCTGGAGATCTGTGCCTGAAAAGCCGCAGTTCATTTGCCTTTGTTGCGCCTGTAACCGGTTTTCAGCCTGAAACAGGGATAAGTGGTAATTTGAAATTTTGCGCAGTTGCGCCAGGCTTAACAGGAATCCGTCAACAGAGGAGCCGTTATGCCTTACGCCAGCCGAAGCGATTTACCTGACAACGTTAAACACGTTCTGCCCGCCCACGCCCAGGATATCTATCAGCAGGCGTTCAACAGCGCCTGGGATCAGTATAAAGAGGCGGAAGATCGCCGCGGCGATGATTCGCGGGAAGAGGTGGCACATAAAGTGGCCTGGTCCGCCGTTAAGAAAGAGTATGAAAAGGGCGATGACGACAAGTGGCATCCGAAGCATTAACGCCGCTGATTCTCCGCAACGCCTGAGGGCTGGCATCAGCTGGCCCTTTTTCTCGTCTGTGCTGTCAGGTTTATCGGGTTTTTTTAAGCGGCGACCCGCCTCACGCTTGAAACCCCGCGCGAAAATAGATTAATGTCAATTTCATGACCGACACGCCAGATGCCTCTGGTGATCCGGTGACAGGAGCTGGTGCGCAGGACGCTGTTGATGTTGAGGAGGTCGCATTGCTTACCCGGGAATTTCTGTTAAAAGCGGATTGTAAAACGTCGTTCGGGGATATCGAAGAGACGCTGCTCTGGAGTTGCGAGCAGCGTGCTGCGTCGCTGGCCGCCACGCTGGCCTGCCGTCCCGATCACAGCCCGGTCTGGATTTTTGGCTATGGCTCGCTGATGTGGAACCCGATCTTTGAGGCGGATGAGGTGGCGTCCGGTTCGCTGGAAGGCTGGCACCGCGCGTTCTGCCTGCGGCTGATTGCCGGTCGCGGCACCGCTTCACATCCCGGTCGTATGCTGGCGCTCAAGCAGGGCGGCAGAACCAGCGGGCTGGCCTTTCGCCTGCCGGAAGCGCGCCTGCATGAAGAGCTGACGCTGCTGTGGAAGCGTGAGATGGTTACCGGCTGCTATCTGCCCACCTGGTGTGCGCTACAGCTGGATGATGGCCGCAGCGTCACGGCGCTGACCTTTATTATGGACCCGCGTCATCCTTTGTATGAGTCGGACTCCTGTCCCGATGCGGTTGCGCCGTTAATTGCCGTGGCCAGCGGCCCGCTCGGCTCGAATGCCCAGTATCTGTTTGCCCTGGAGGAGGAGCTGACCCGCCGCGGAATGGAGGAGGAGGGGCTGAGCCGACTGGCGCATCAGGTGCGGACATTACAGCAAGCCTGCCTGAAACGGGCCTGACACCGCTTTTAGCTTTCCTTCTTAACAGAGAAAGGGCGCATCCTTGTGCGCCCTTTCTCTTTTCTCCTGCAATCTCGCTAAACTCAGTTACCCGGATTAATCAGCCAGGTGCCGGGCTTATCAATGGTCAGGGACTGAGAGTGGGTCACGCTGCCATTGTAAATATCGATTTTGTACTGACCCGCCGCCAGGTTCAGCGCGGCAAAGCCACTGCTGCCGGGTTTGACCTCCACCGGCTGGCCGTTAAGCACCACGCTTTCGCCGCTCTCCAGCTTGAGGTAGACGGTTGCCAGTGCGGCGGGAACGGTGGCCGCTGATGGCGCAGAGGCGGGTGCCTGGGCGACGACCGCTGAGGAGTTTGCCGCTTCCGGCGCGGCGTTGTGACGGTTAGCCAGCCAGACGGCGGCACCGGTCGCCAGTACAGCCACCGCAGCCAGTGCCAGTAGGGCGGGCGACAGCCGGCGCGTCGTGCGCGGCGTCACCGGTTCAGCCGACGCCGCAGCATGATTCATAGCCATCACCACCGGCGGCGCGGCCTCGACCGGCTCCTCCATCAGCGCAGCAGGCGGTTCACCGGGAACCGGGAAGCTGTTGACCACGGCTTCCACATCGCTGACCGGCAGATCAATCAGCGCCGCAAAGGCATCAATCGTCTGCGGGCGATCGCCCGGCTTCATCGCCAGCGCGCAGTCAATCGCATGGAGCAGCGGCAGCGAGTAGCCCTCCGGCTGACGTTCCACCAGCGGCTGATAGTTATCTTCAATACAGCGCACCACGCTGACCGGCGGCGGATTATGGGTAATCAGGCTGTGCAGCACCGCGCCCAGCGCGTAGATGTCGGTCCAGGGGCCCTGTTCAACTTCCCCCTCTTCGCTGTACTGCTCAATCGGGGCAAAGCCGGGTTTGAGCATGATTTCCGTTTCATCAGAGAGGTTGCCAATCTCTTTGCGCGCCGAGCCGAAATCGAGCAGCACCGGCAGCTGATTCTCCTGAATCTGGATATTGTCGAGCGAGATATCACGATGCAGATAGCCCGCCTGATGGATGGTGCTGATCGCCCCCAGCAGCGGAGGCAGCAGGCGGCGTATCCAGGCTTCAGAGATCGACTCCGGGCTGGTGAGCTGCCACTCCTTCAGGGTCATGCCGCTGTAATAGAGCGTACCCATATAGGCCGTGCCGTTCTGCTCCCAGAAACGCAGCACGTGCAGCAGCCCCGGATGGTTAAAGCGGGCCAGCAGGCGCGCTTCCTGAATAAAGCTGTTCAGCCCGGCATTAAACAGCTTCTGAAAACGCTCACCGCGCAATTCCAGGGTGAGATCCGCGGCACGGACGGCCAGCGACACCGGCATATACTCTTTAATGGCGATGGTGCGTTCAAGCTGATGATCCCAGGCACGATAGACGATGCCAAAGCCGCCGCCGCCAATCACTTCCTTGATCTCAAACTCGTTAAAACGGTATCCGTCAGGCAGGGCATTCGGAATGGTTTTCGGATTTTCATTTGCCGACATAGTGAACTCTCTGTACACGGCCTGCTCGTCAGGCTGCGCGGTAATTAATTGATGTTACGCCAGGCACCAATGGCAGGATCAACCAGATCCGCGTGCAGGGTGTCGATGAGTAACACATTCACTTTTTGCTGTGGCATGAAATAGGGCGCCCACTGGCTGCGCAAGATATCGACCCGCGATTTCACAGCGTCAGCACTCTGCTGCGCAGCATTCTTATCCATTTTGATTAACAGAGCCCCGTTGAAGCGCCAGACGTGATGCTGGTCATCAAAGGGCAGTACCAGCCAGCTCTCCGCGGCATCCGCCCGGGTCACGATCATGCGCTGATTATTGGCGGCAATCACTTCCAGCCTGCTGTCCGGAATCGTCAGGTTGGCGATGGGATAGCCCTGATAGAAGGTGACCGCAACCGGCGTTTTCTGATCCGGTGTAACCAGCGTCATTTCACTTTTGCCTTCTGCCCAGCCATCCGGCGAGCACTGCTGCTTGCTGACGTCCGGGATGAACAGGGTGTGAGCATGTTCATCCCAGGCGGTACGAAAATGACAGCCGCTGGGCAGATCAAAGTGTTGCAGCGGCGTGCTGTCGGCAGGCCGCGACAGGTCCAGCGGCGCGGCGTTGCTCTCACTGGCGCTGGCGGTGGCATCAGCCATCACGATAGGCCGCCAGTTCTGCAGCTTGCTGGCGCTGCCGCTGGCCAGCACGCTTCCCTCTTTACTGGTCATCTGCCAGGGCAGCACATCCAGCAGGCCGCACTGGTTAGCAAGCAGGGTGCCGACACGCGGCAAAAAGGTGGTCAGCACCGCCGAATCCTTACTCTTGCCAGAGACGATGCGCAGCGGCAGCGTCTCTTTACACCAGTCGTCAGGCGCTTTGCTTACCACATCATCGATATAAACCTCCAGCTCCAGGCTGGGGGAGTAGACCACACGATAATTTTCAGCCTGGGCGTGAAAGGCAATCAGCAGAGTGATGATGCCGGGCAACCACAGTTTCATAAGGATCCTTGGAATCAAAAACGAGGCGGCAGAAAGCGCGCCGAATCAGCCAGTGAATAGAGCAGCGTGGCCTCTTCCGGCTCACCAATCCAGACCGCCAGTGCGCTGAGATTATCTTTTTTAACGTTGCGGCTGACCGCCTGTTCCATCAGAGCCAGCCACTCTTCGCAGGCATTCACCATGCGCAGCGCCTGCTCCATTTCGCCGGTGGTCAGATTCAACCAGAAGCCGTCGGTACAGATCAGAAAGGCGTCACCATCCTCCAGCGCTATCTCCTGCGAAAAGCTCACTAAGCGAGGCGGCTCAGCACCGAGCGCATTATAAAGTAAATTACTGTTAATGCCGGTATTTTCATAGCCTGCATCTTTCAGCTGCTGCGCCAGACTGTGGTCACGGGTCACCTCGTTGAGCACCCCCCGGCGGAAGTGGTAAACCCGGCTGTCACCCGCATGAGCCCACCATGCACGCTGTTTTTTGCGGTCAATAAACAGGGCCGCCAGCGTGGTGCTCATGCGTGAAAATTTCGGATTTTTTCCCTGTGCCTCATGCAGCGCCAGACGGCACTGCTCAATCGCCTGATGGGTGATTTCCGGAGTAAAGGCGTCGCACGCCTGCAACTGACTCAGCAGGGTGTCGCGCACCAGCTGAGCCGCCATCTCGCCGCCCGGCAGACCGGCGACACCATCGCACACCACAAAACAGGCTTTATGGTCATCCAGTTCAGCGCCGGTACGATCCTGATTCTCATCGCGGAGTCCCTGCTGGCAGCGACTGGCAAACACAATCTTCATGATTCATCTACCCGCGTCTGAGAATCCTTATACTGGTTAACTTCCATGTCATAAGCATGAAGAAACGCTTCGCCAAACAGCGTATGGAAATCATCCTCGATCTCCCCGGCAGTGCGCTGATAGTTCCGGGTAAAGTAGTCCCACAGCGCCGCTTTCTTCACGGTGGAGAAGGGCAGTTTAGAAACCACCCCATCGGCGCGCGCCTGCTCCTCCAGCCGCTGCGGATTAAAGGATTGCAGCATCGCGGCGATGATGGCGCGGATGCCGGCAATCATGCCCAGCTGGTGGGCCTGCAGATCGACCAGCGCATCGCGCACCGCCTGTTCCGGCGGCATAAAGCCCGGCATCTGGCTCTGATACATCTGCATCAGCACGGTCTTCCCGGAGGGCAGGATCTTAAACGGGTTGTTGGCCTCATTGAGGATCATCGTCATGTCTGCCTTCACGCCGCGCTTGAGAATGGAGCGTGAGGAGAGCAGTGCCACCGTGCCCTGCGAGAAGAGGCTCAGCATCCGGCCCGTTATCCACATCTGCTCTTCATCAATCGGCGTGGCGTGCCCGTTGCTCAGCCCCATACCGTCGAGCAGCGCGGCGATGAGCCGATCCTGATCCACCGGCTGGGCTGTCAGCGTCCGGCGTGGCTCACTCGCCTGCGGGTCAATGGCCAGCCGCGCATCGCTGTGACGTTCGTGGCGGGCGGGCGCCGCCTCGCTGACCAGCAGCCGCGCCTCACTGTCGTGATGTTCGTGAATGCCGAGCGGATTGGCGGGCTCTGCACTGTCACCGGCAAACAGCGCCAGCGGATCGCTCTGGGCGGCGTGGCAGGCAGGGTCGCGTACTTCCAGCGCATAGTCGCCGATCCGCAGCGCATCGCCATGTTTCAGCAGCACCTGCATGCCGCGTCCCAGGGTAATGCCGTTGTGCTCCACTGGCGTCACGCTGCCCTGATTGGTCAGGCGACACTCGCCCTCCTGCGACAGATGAACCAGTGCCTGCAGACGCGAAATGGCGCGCGTCTCATCGGGCAGCACCAGATCGTTATCCTGACTGCGGCCAATGGTGCCGCCAGGCGGCTGAAACGCGACGCTTTTGACCGGAACATCCGTAGTGCACTGCACAATGGTAAATTGCATGAGTTATCCCAGATTAAACGGCAAACGCATCCGGCCTCATTCGAACATTGGCGGATAGAGGCCATTACGTCCCGGCTGTGAACCTGCCGCCGGGTTGAACAGTAACGAAAACAGTTGGGCGGTGAGGTTGCCGCTATGCTTGTGGGTCGCATGCACAAACCCGTCACTGCGATTACTCCACCAGTAGCTCATATGCTGCTGCGGGTCGAAGCGTTCCGCCACTTCACGCCAGCTCAGCGTGCAGGGCAGGTCCTGAAAACCGATCACATCCATGATTTCAGATGGCCTGCGTGCGGGCACCAGCAGCGGGGGCAGGGCCTGAATCGCCTGCTCCAGCTGCTCCCCATTCAGCGGCGTCTGCACCGCCCGTAACAGCGTGGCGCCCAGATCCTGAAACCAGTCACCGGAGATCCTCAGCTGCGCCGGATGCCACTGCGCCAGCGGAAAACTGTGCAGGGCCAGCAGCGGCCAGGCGCGTCCGACGCGGTCACAGGAGGGCAGCAGGCAGCCCATCTGTATCTGTGGCCGGGTTGCCGTCACCGGCAGAACAAAGTTCCACACCGGCGCGTGGAGAAAGTTTGCGCTGATCGCATACGCCTGCTGGTGCCAGTGCATCAGTCCCTGCTGAAACCAGTGATTCCAGGGCGTAATCTGCTGTTCGCTCAGTCGATGGTGCAGAAAGTCACCGGTCGACGGCAGCTTGCCATACCAGCCGGGGGCCGTGTAAGCAGCCATGTTTACCTCACCATTACTCGCTATGCGAGGAAAATTGCGGGGCAGCGTGCCGGGACGTCGCTGCCAGCACCGGACCCGACTGGCCCGCAATGTTCAGATTTTCCGCCAGTTTACGCATCATCAGTGCGTTGTCGCGGGCATAGGGCGACGACTGAATCTGCTGATCCAGCAGCTGACTCAGATGCCAGTCGAGCTGCTGAAGGTCGCGGGCGCTGACCGAATCGGGCAGCGAGCGCTGCAAGTTCTGCAGCAGCCAGGCCCGTAAAAATTCGCCATCATAATTACGCGGCTGATAGAGCATCTGATAAGCGCGCAGCGCATTGCGGCTGTAGGCGTTATCGTCACCCGGATCGTTGCGCAGGATATTGGTGATCTGCTGGGCCACGCGCGGCAGCAGCAGCGACTTGAGCGCATTCTGATACAGCACCCAGGCCGCATCGCTCACCTGACTCCCGCGATATAAGCCCGCCCGCATAGTAAGCGGTGGATTATCGAGAGAAAAACGCGGCGAGAGCGGCAGCTTCACCAGATTATTCAGAAAGGGTAGCAGATCAAAAATATTATCTGCAGGCTGATGAATGACCTGCTGACTCTGCGACCGGATGGCCGGCACCCGGGCCGCCACCTCCTGCAGATAGTGCTGATTCTGATAGTAGCTGAGGCACCACAGGCTGGAGGCGATCAACAGCGCGCCCGCCAGCACACCGTAACCAATCCAGTGGAACAGCTGATTGCGGTACTCCCAGCGGCGATTGCTGCCCGCCAGCCCACTCTCTTTAAAAATCAGATCGCTCAGCAGATCGCGGATAAAGAAGCTCTGGCCTTTGTTGCCGGGGATGGGGCGGCTGCGGTTAACGCTGTCCCACGCCGCGATGGAGTGATCGCCCGCCTGGCGCAACTGCAGCTTACGGCTCAGTTCACCCATCACCCGATCAAAGGGCAGCCCCTCCTGGGTGCCGCTGGTGAAGAAGAGGCCACGCGGACTCCAGGCCACCGCATCCTCATGGTCAGAAAAGACGATATCCAGATATTCGTTCAGCAGCGGGCGCAGTGAGGCGAACTCCTGCGGGAAGAGGAAACACTCCGCGCGCTGGTTCAGGTCGCGCTCCTGGGTCATCTGATCCGCCAGCTGCTGCTGAAGCTGCTGCTCCAGTCGCTGAAACTGCTGACCAAAGTGGTGATGCCAGTCACTCTTTGGCGATTTGCCCGGTTCACGGTTAAACGTGAAGCCCCAGATGGCGTCACGCCGCGCCTTATCCATCGAGCCAAAATAGCTCATAAAGCCTTTCAGCAGGTCGGTTTTGGTCACCATCACATAGACCGGGAAATGAATGCCGGTCTGCTGATGCAGTTCCGCCATGCGCTCACGCAGGGCGCTTGCCTGAGCGAAACGCGCCTCGGCTGAGTCACTCAGCAGGTCGGCGACGCTGATGGTCATGATGACGCCGTTAATCGGCTGGCGGGTTCGGTAGCGTTTGAGCAGATTGATAAAACTGTGCCACTCCGCGGCGTCGCGCACGCGCTGGCTCTCCTGCAGCGCATAGCGACCGGCGGTATCAATCAGCACGGCGCTGTCGGTAAACCACCAGTCACAGTTGCGGGTGCCGCCGACGCCGCGAATGGCATTTTTCCCCAGCGTGTCGGTCAGCGGAAAGTCCAGCCCCGCATTCAGCAGCGCGGTGGTCTTACCGGCACCGGGGGCCCCCATCACCAGATACCAGGGAAGCTGATAGAGGTAGCTGGCGTTGACGCGCGCCAGCCAGCCGCCACTGTGGCGGCGGCCAAACTGCGTGCGTTTCAGCTGCATCACGGCTTCACTGAAACGCTGATTGAGCCGCTCTTCGGTCATCTGACGCTCGGCCGGATCTTCATTGTCGGCCAGCTGGAGCTGGGTCAGCAGGCGACTGTTAAACCAGGCGCGATAGAGTGATGGGATCAGCTGGAACAGGATCCAGAGAAAAAAGAGTGCGCCGACGGTGAGCTGGCGTGGCAGCGCCGGTTCCAGAGGACGTGACTCGTCCCATGTCCAGAACGGCCCCAGCATCCAGACCAGGCAGCTCAGCGCCGTGACGCCGATAAAACTCCACAGCAGGCGGTGGGTTAACAACAGACGAAGTGAGGCGCGCATTATCGGGCTCCCTGGTGATTACTGAGCGTTTCAGGCGCGGCAAAAAGGGTAATTTCTACGCGGCGGTTGCGGGTCCGGTTTTCGCTGCTGTCGTTGGGCAGCAGCGGGTCGCTGTCGCCGCGGCCTTCAGAGCGAACCGTATGGCCGTCAGCCAGCTGCACCTGCAGCAGCTGGGTGATGGCGCGGGCGCGGGCAAATGAGAACTCGTAGCTGGAGGCAAAGCGGCTGTTATCCACCGGATGATCGTCGGTGAACACCGACACCAGAATGGTGCCTTTCACATCATTCATCGCGGTTGAGACACGGGCCAGCAGCGCACGTCCTACCGGGTTGATGACCGTGCCCTGCTGGGCGAACAGTTTATCCGCCGGAATAATCACTTTGCTGCCAAACGCGCCGTCGCTGACTTCGAGCTGACCGGCCGCAATGACATCATTCAGGCGCTGACGCAGATCGAGCAGCGCCTGCGGCGAAGAGGGGCGACGTCCGGCGGTGATCTGCGGCAGCGGCGTCTGATAAATGGTGCGCAGCAGCGGCTCTGCCGCATTGCCGAGTCGCCAGTTCAGGCCACTGTAGATCAGGCAGCCGACCAGCGCGACCAGCATGGCGCACGCCCAGAGCGGCACCATCGGGCGGGCGAGGGTGCTCACCAGCGGATGCACCTCCACCAGCGGGGGTTGCGGGGATTCGCGCTGTGCGCGGGTTTCATCAATCAGGGTTTTCAGGCGTTTACGGATGCCATCGCACTGGGTTCGGCCATTTTCGCTGCCGCGATAGCGCCCCTCATAGCCCAGCAGCAGGCAGTAGTGAACCACCTCCAGCAGCCAGAGGTGCTGTTGCGGGCTTTGTGAAATGCGTGACAGCAGCTGGAAAAATTTCTCGCCGCCCCAGCTTTCATTATGAAAGGTGACCAGCATGCCGTTGCCCGACCAGACGCCGCGGGTGCCCCAGGGGGTCTGGGCCGCCGCTTCATCCAGCGCGCTGCAGATGCAGTAACGCGCGCCGATAATCATCTCAAACGGCAGGCCGGCCTGTTTGCAGCGCTGTTCGAACTGGCGGATTTCATCGATCAGAGACTGACGCAGCCCGGCAGGGTCGTCATGAGTGGCGGCCTGACGAATCTGCACCACCGCGTTCAGCAGGGGGGCAGCAGCCTGAAGTAACAGATTCTCATTGCCTGAGGGGGACGCCTCACGCGCAGGGGATTCCACAGTCATTACAGTGTGATCTTCCAGCTAATGGCAAACGCCTCTGCCCGCAGCACGGGACGGTGCTGCGGGCAATATGCGCCGGATTTCATAGTCAGTCTAAGATCCAGGTCGCGGTATCGTTAGTGCGGCAGGCTTTGCTGGCGCCGCCGACGGCCACACAGACCTGTTTCGCTTTGCGGGGACGGGGGCGATCGCTCTGCACGGTGGCATCGTAACGACTGCTCTCCACGCCCGCTTTCAGTGGGACGTAACCGATTAACGGGCCATCAGCCTGGTCAGCAATCGCCAGCCAGTTGTGTTCTACATTGCCTAATACTTCAAACGGTTTACCCGTTTCGAGATAGCGAACCACCTTGCCACCGTAGTCGGGTGAGGTCATCACGGAGGCGCCATAAAGCGCACGCCAGGTCTGATTGACCGGCTCAAAGGCAGTGGGTGCCGCGACAGCGTGTCGATGGACCAGTTTGACGCCGTTAATTTCGCTGGTGACCAGCGTGTCGTCAGTGACGGGCGGCGGCGGGGCCTTACAGCCTGCCAGGGTAAGTACCGCCAGCAGCGTTAACGCAAGACTCTTTTTCACCATGTTCCTCGTGATCTCATCAAAGTATCTGCATATTGCCAGGCCCGATGCAGAAAACGCTGATTTGTGCGCCGCATCGTGCTGAAAGTCTGTTTATTAAAAAACGGTCAGATTACATCGGGATAGTAACGCGTTTAGTCTACCTAAGACTTTTGAGATTTCAAACCATTGCGCCTGCTGCCGATGCGTGATAGCGGGCGGTTCCGGGGCATGATACGCCCTGAATAAAGCCGCGAATAAAGTGATAGTTAAAGCGAACTGAATGATCGCACAGACAAACTGATTGATAACATAGCTTCCCATTCTGACACGCAATGCGTTCGATGGGAAACTATTAAGCATAACTAATCGTTTGTTGCCGGAAAATTTTCCTGATTCAGGAAAAGAATCTTTTCAAAATCAGAATTTCCGGGGAGGTTCATGCCGTTTTATTTTGGAAAGCGGCACGCCTTTTGCTTCAGAAGGATTTTACGGCGCGGAGAGATGAAAAATGGCTGACGCCCTGGCCTGGCTGCAGGCTTCACGTGAGAGCGATATCGCCAGCCTTCAGCGGCTGCTTAAGACCGGCGAGCTGATGGCCGCCGTCAGTGAACTGGTTCATCGGCTGCAGCGGGAACGCGGCGCCACGAACCTCTGGATCTGCTCGGGTGGTGCGCTGTTCAGCGCAGAGCGTGACGCCCGTCAGCAGGCGGTGAGTGAGGCGCTTCAGCACTTTTATCAGGCCCTTCCGCCCGCCGTGGCCCAGCCTGGCTTCAGCCGCTTCTGCAACCTGATTGCCACCGCCCTGCAGGCGCTGGAGGGGTTACCCGCGTTGCGTCAGCAGATCAGCCAGCGTGAACGTGAGCAGGCCGCCGCGATGGCTGCTTTTAATCAGGTGATCCGCACCTTACTGAATCTGGTGTTTGAAGCGGCCGACACCGCCAGCCATCCCGACATCTCACGCGCGCTGATCGCCCTGTTCAGTTTTATGCAGGGCAAAGAGCTGGCCGGTCAGGAGCGGGCTATCGGTTCCGCCGGTTTTGCGGCGCGAGCGTTCACCGACGCGCAGCGCAGCCAGATGGTGGCGCTGATTGCGGCGCAGGAGCAGAGTTTTACCACCTTCCGGCAGTTTGCCGACGGCACCGCCTGTGAACGCTGGCAGCCGCTGGCCCAGGCCAGCCGGGACATCGAACGTCTGCGGCGCATCGCCTGCACCGGGGGGCCTTTTGAGGAGAACGGTGCTCTGCACTGGTTTTCTCTGCTCTCTGAGCGGCTGGATCAGATGAAAACGCTGGAGGATGCCCTGACGGCCACGCTGATGCAGCGCTGTCGCGCGGCCATCGATCAGGCGCAGCAGCAGGCGGCAGGGCAGGTTCTCCAGGGGGACAGCACCTTTGCGCTCTACGTTTCCGGGGCTGACTGGCTGCCCGGTGCGGCGGCGCTCGACAGTGACGGACTGGCACCCCAGCTCGGGCGCTCGGTGCTGTCGCTGATTAGCGAGCAGTCGCAGCGTCTCCAGCAGCAGGCGGATGAGCTGGCATCGATGCGCGCTTCCCTCGACGAGCGGCGGGTGGTTGATCAGGCCAAACACTGGCTGATGCAGCAACAGGGGTTCAGCGAAGAGGCCGCCTGGCAGGCGCTGCGTAAAAGTGCCATGAATCAGAACAAGCGAATAGTGGAGATCGCGCAGGCGGTGCTGGCGGTCGCCGCGACGCTGCGCAGCTAACCCGGAAGAGGTAGCTGCACAACCGCCGTGCGCGACCTGCGTCACAAATGTGCAAAAACGGTCAGATTTTCAGCAGGGGGAGGCCGGTGAACCGCCGTGGACGGCGTTGTAAATGCTGGCACACTCTTTGCTTTAACCCTACAGAGAGTATGCATTGCGCCCGCCAATGGCGGTGGGACCAGTGCTTTGGATAAAGGCGTCCATCCGCAGGCTTCGGTCTGTCGGAGGACGCCTTTTTTTATTTCTGTTCAGGGGCAACATGATGAGCAAAACGTCATTTTCACTGACACGACGTCAGGCACTGCTTTCCGGCGCGGCGCTCGGCGCGGCCTGGATCATTCCGGGATTACGCAATGCGGTCTGGGCGGCCGGGTCGGACGCGCCGGAAAAAACGCAGGTGCGGGTCGGGTTTATTCCGCTGACCGACTGTGCACCGGTGGTGATGGCGTCGGTGAAAGGCTTCGATAAAAAGTATGGCCTGACGCTGCAGGTCAGCAAAGAGGCGAGCTGGGCGGCGGTGCGCGACAAGCTGACCTCCGGTGAGCTGGATGCGGCGCACGTGCTCTACGGCATGATTTACGCGCTGCAGCTCGGCGTGGCGGGGCCACAGCACGATATGGCCAACCTGATGACGCTCAACCATAACGGCCAGGCCATTACCCTGTCGAACCAGCTGAAGGGCCAGGGCGTGACCGATCTGGCGAGCCTGAAAAAGGCGGTCGATAGCCGCCCCAAAGGCAGTCTGACCTTCGCCCACACCTTTCCTACCAGCACTCACGCGATGTGGCTCTACTACTGGCTGGCCAGTGCCGGAATTAATCCGTTTGAGGATATCCGCACCGTGGTTGTGCCGCCGCCGCAGATGGTGATGAACATGAAGATCGGCAACATGAGCGGCTTCTGCGTCGGTGAGCCGTGGAACCAGCGTGCCATCAGCGACAGCATCGGCTTTACCGCTGCCACCAGCCAGCAGATCTGGCCGGAGCATCCGGAGAAAGTGCTTGGCACCCGCGCGCAGTGGGTGAAAGAGAACCCCAACACCGCCCGTGCGCTGACCGCCGCCGTGCTGGACGCCGCGCGCTGGATCGACGCCTCAGACGATAACCGCCGCGAAACCGCGCAGGTACTGGCCGGACGCGCCTGGATCAACACCCGCGTCGACACGCTGCAGGGGCGGATGCTGGGCCAGTATGAGAACGGGCTGGGCCAGACGTGGCAGGACGCTCATCCGATGCGCTTTTTCGACAACGGCAACGTCAGTTTTCCGTGGCTCTCCGACGGCATGTGGTTCCTGACCCAGATGAAACGCTGGGGCCTGCTCACCCAGGATCCCGATTACCTCGCGGTGGCCCGCCAGATCAACCGCCTCGATATCTATAAACAGGCGGCCACTGCAGTGGGGCAGGTTGCCGTGCCCGCCAGTGACATGCGCAGCAGCACCCTGATCGACGGCAAGGTCTGGGATGGCAGTGACCCTGCCGCCTACGCCGCCAGTTTCGCTATCAAACGTTAAGAGAGGTCGTTATGAAAACTGACGCACACGCCGTGGCGCAGCCGGTGAAACCCCAGAGCCATGCCACCGTAATCCCGTTACAGGTCACCCCAAAAACCGCGCCCCGTCCGGCGCGTCTGCGGCCACTGCTGCAGCGCACCATTCCGGCCGCGGGCGGCCTGCTGCTGCTCCTGCTGGTGTGGCAGCTGGCCGCGCTGGCAGAACCTGCGTTTCCGTCGCCTTACGTGACCTGGCAGGCCGCGCAGACCCTGTTCGCTGATCCCTTCTACAGCAACGGCCCCAACGACCAGGGCATCGGCTGGAACGTGCTGGCCTCGCTGCAGCGCGTTGCCATCGGCTTTGGCCTCGCCGCGCTGGTGGGCATTCCGGCAGGCTTTCTGCTGGGACGGTTCACCTTTATTGCCCGGATGGGCAATCCGGTTATCGCCCTGCTGCGTCCGGTGAGTCCTCTGGCCTGGCTGCCGATTGGCCTGCTGCTGTTTCAGCGCGCCGAACCGGCCGCCAGCTGGACCATTTTCATCTGTTCCATCTGGCCCATGATCATCAACACCGCCGAAGGCGTGCAGCGCATTCCGCAGGATTACCTCAACGTGGCGCGGGTGTTACAGCTCTCTGAATGGACGGTGATGCGCCGTATTCTGCTGCCCGCCGTGCTGCCCGCTGTTCTTACCGGGGTGCGCCTCTCTATCGGCATTGCCTGGCTGGTGATCGTCGCCGCTGAAATGCTGACCGGCGGACTGGGCATCGGCTTCTGGATCTGGAACGAGTGGAACAACCTCAACGTGGCCAACATCCTGATCGCCATTCTGATTATCGGCGTGGTCGGCCTGCTGCTGGAGCAGGGGCTGATGCTGCTGGTGCGTCGCTTCAGCTGGGAAAAATAAGGGGAAGAGCATGAAACACATTATTCGCGTTCAGCAGGTGAGCCAGCGTTTTAACACCGCCAGCGGCGAGTTCCTGGCGCTCGACAACGTCAGTTTTGATCTCCACGAAGGTGAAACCCTGAGTCTGATCGGTCACTCCGGCTGCGGCAAATCGACGCTGCTCAACCTGATTGCCGGGTTGACCCGCCCCAGTAGCGGCGTGCTGCTGTGTGACAACCGTGAGATTACCGGTCCCGGCCCGGAGCGCGCCGTGGTGTTTCAGAACCATTCGCTGCTGCCGTGGCTGACGGCCTTTCAGAACGTCGAGCTGGCGGTGCAGCAGGTGTTTAAAGGGCGTCTCACCCACGCGGAGATGCGCGACTGGATCGAGCACAACCTCAATCGGGTGCAGATGAGCCACGCCATGCACAAGCGGCCAGGCGAAATCTCTGGCGGCATGAAGCAGCGCGTCGGCATTGCACGGGCGCTGGCGATGAAGCCACGCGTGCTGCTGCTGGATGAGCCGTTTGGCGCGCTGGATGCTTTAACCCGCGCGCATCTGCAGGACAGCGTAATGCGCATTCAGCAGGAGCTGAACACCAGCATCGTGCTGATTACGCATGATGTCGATGAGGCGGTGCTGCTCTCCGATCGGGTGCTGATGATGACCAATGGCCCTGCCGCGCAGATTGGCGAGATCCTCACCGTCGATCTGCCGCGTCCCCGCGCCAGGGTGGCGCTGGCCGATGAGCCGCGCTATCACCAGCTGCGCCAGAAAGTGCTGCATTTCCTCTATGAAAAACAGACCACAGCGGCATAGGGAGCAGACCATGAGGCAACGGTTGCTGGTGATAGGCAATGGCATGGCGGGGATGCAGATGGTGGAGCGGCTGGTGCAGCGTGCGCCGCAGCGCTTTGCCATCACGGTCATTGGCCGCGAGCCGCACGGCAACTACAACCGCGTGCTGCTCTCGCCGGTGCTGGCCGGAGAAATGGTGTTCGATGAAACCCTGATCCATGACCCTGACTGGTATCAGCGACACGGCGTCACGCTGCTGAGCGGTGAAACCGTACTGCAGATCGATCTGGCGGCCCGCACGCTGCAGACCAGTCAGCGCCAGCTCGGCTGGGATCGGCTGGTGTTTGCCACCGGGTCACGGCCGCGCCGTCCTGCGATTCCCGGCATTGATGGGGATAACGTCGTCACGTTTCGCAGCATCGCAGATGTCCGGCAGATGCTGGCGGCTGAGGGGCCGGTCGTGGTGCTGGGTGGCGGCTATCTCGGGATTGAAGCGGCGGCGGCGCTGCGCGCCCGGGGACGGGCGGTGACGCTGGTTCATCACAAGCCCTGGCTGCTGGATCGCCAGCTGGATGCGCAGGCGGGTGGGCAGTTACAGGCGGCTCTGGAGCAGCGCGGTATCCGCTGTCTGCTGAACAGCGGCATTACGGCCATCGACAAGGCAGCGGTGACGCTGACGGATGGCCAGCGCTGCGCCGCCCGTCAGGTGGTGATCGCCATCGGCGTTGAGCCGGAGGTGACGCTGGCCAGAGCGGCGGGGGTGCCGTGTCAGCGCGGTATTCTGGTCGATGGCCAGCTGCGCAGCGCGGTCAGCGGGGTGTATGCCGTGGGCGAGTGTTGTGAATACAAGGGTGAAACCCTGGGGCTGGTGGCCCCCTGCCTGGCGCAGGCTGAGATTCTGGCCGCGCAGCTGGCGGGATCGCCGCAGCCCGATTTCGTCAGCCAGCCGCTGGCGACCCGGCTCAAAGTCAGCGGCATTTCGCTGTTCAGCGCCGGGGATATCAGTGAGGGGGAATCCCTTCATAGTTTCGATCCGCTTTCCGGCGACTATCGCCGTCTGTTTCTTCGCCAGGGCCGCCTGCGTGGTGTGCTGCTCTCTGGCGACACCCGGCAGGGCCCGGCACTGCTGGCGCGTCTGCAGCGGGGCGAGGCGGTCACGCTTAACGCCCTGTTCGATCACGATCAACCTGAACCGCAGCCGCAGGCTGCAGAGAGTCCTGAAATGAGTAAACCCGTATTAGCCGTGATCGGTCACGGCATGGTCAGTCACTACTTTCTTGAGCAACTCGTTGCCCGCCAGCTGCATCAGCACTACCACATCGTGGTCTACGGCGAGGAGCAGCAGCCGGCGTACGATCGGGTTCATCTCTCCGACTACTTCAGCGGCAAAACGGCGGACGCGCTGTCGCTGGTCAGCGCAGACTTTTTTGCCCTGCAGGGGATTGAACTGCGCAGCGGCTGTCAGGTGGTGGCAATCGATCGGGCGCAGCGCAGCCTGCGCGACAGCGCGGGCAATGAGCTGGCGTGGGACAGGCTGGTGCTGGCAACCGGTTCACGCGCGTTTGTGCCGCCGGTGCCGGGCCACGATGGCGACCGCTGCTTTGTCTACCGCACCCTGGACGATCTGGATGCGATTGCAGCCTGCGCCCGCCACAGTCAGCGCGGCGTGGTGATCGGCGGCGGCCTGCTCGGTCTGGAGGCGGCCAACGCCCTTAAGCAGCTCGGTCTGGAAACCCACGTGGTGGAGTTTGCGCCGCGGCTGATGGCGGTGCAGCTGGATGAGGGCGGGGCGCTGATGCTGCGTCAGAAGATCGATGCGCTGGGCGTCACGGTTCACACCTCGAAGCAGACCGACATCATTGAGCCGCAGCCGGACGGCAGCGTGGTGCTGCGGTTTGCCGACGGCAGCGCGCTGCCCACCGATCTGGTGCTCTTCTCCGCCGGTATCCGGCCGCGGGATGAACTGGCACGGGAGGCGGGCCTGACGCTCGGCCCCCGTGGCGGCATTGAGATTAACGACTGCTGCCAGACCAGCGATGCGGCGATCTTTGCCATTGGCGAATGCGCCTTGTGGAACGGGCAGATCTTCGGGCTGGTCGCGCCTGGTTACCAGATGGCACGGGTGCTCGCCGGACATCTGGCTGGAGAGCCTGCGGCCTTCAGCGGTGCCGACATGAGCACAAAACTGAAGCTGCTGGGGGTGGAGGTGGCGTCGTTCGGCGACGCGCACGGGCGCACACCAGGCAGCCAGGGCTATTACTGGAGTGATGGCCCTAAAGGCATCTACAAAAAGATCGTGGTCTCCGCGGATAACACCCGGCTGCTGGGGGGCGTCCTGGTGGGCGACAGCAGTGAGTACACCTCGCTGCTGCAGATGATGCTCAATGCATTGCCACTGCCCGCAAACCCGGAAAGCCTGATCCTGCCTGCGCTGGCCGGTGCGCCGAAAGCGCCCGGCGTCGCGGCGCTGCCCGACAGTGCGCAGGTCTGCTCCTGCCACAACGTCAGCAAGGGCGATATCTGTGCGGCGGTTCAGGCCGGATGCGGGGAGATGAGCAGCATCAAAAGCTGCACCCGAGCCGCTACCGGCTGCGGCGGCTGCGCGGCGCTGGTGAAGCAGGTCATGGAGTATGAACTGGAAAACCTCGGCGTCGAGGTGAAGAAAGATGTCTGCGACCATTTCAGCTATTCGCGTCAGGAGCTTTATCACCTGGTGCGGGCCGGGGAGTTCAGAACCTTCGATGCGCTGCTGGCGTCTCACGGTAAAGGCCAGGGCTGCGAAGTGTGTAAACCGCTGGTGGCGTCGCTGCTCGCCTCCTGCTGGAACGACTACCTGCTCAAACCGGCGCATCTGCCGTTGCAGGACACCAACGATCGCTACTTCGCCAACATCCAGAAAGATGGCACCTACTCCGTCGTGCCGCGCGTGCCGGGGGGCGAAATCACGCCGCAGGGGCTGATTGCCATCGGTGAGGTGGCGGCGCGCTACGATCTCTACACCAAAATCACCGGCGGCCAGCGTATCGACCTGTTTGGCGCGCGGCTCGACCAGCTGCCCGACATCTGGCAGACGCTGCTCGACGCCGGGTTTGAAACCGGTCACGCCTATGGCAAGTCGCTGCGCACCGTGAAGTCCTGCGTCGGATCGACCTGGTGCCGCTATGGCGTGCAGGACTCGACCGCCTTCGCTATCGCCCTGGAGAACCGCTATAAGGGGCTGCGCGCGCCGCACAAGATCAAGATGGCGGTCTCCGGCTGCACCCGCGAATGTGCCGAGGCGCAGAGCAAGGATATCGGAGTCATCGCCACCGACAAGGGCTGGAACCTCTACGTCTGCGGCAATGGCGGCATGAAGCCGCGTCACGCCGACCTCTTCGCCAGCGATCTTGATGATGCCACGCTGCTGCGCTATGTGGATCGCCTGCTGATGTTCTATATCCGCACCGCCGATCGTCTGCAGCGCACCAGCGTCTGGATGGACAATCTGGAGGGCGGTCTGGACTATCTGCGGCAGGTGATCATCGAGGATAGCCTCGGGCTGGGCGCGACGCTGGAGGCGGAGATGCAGCAGGTGGTCGACGCGTACCAGTGCGAGTGGCAGACCACGCTGGCTGACCCGTCGCGCCGGGCGCTGTTCACCCCAACCCTCAACAGCGCGCAGCCGGATGAGACGCTGCACTACAGCCGGGTACGTGGTCAGCGTCAGCCTGAATCAGTGACCACGCGGCCGCTGTTACAGCTGCCTGCCGAGCCATGGAGTGCCATCTGTGCGCTGGAGGCGATTCCGCCTCAGGCGGGGATCGGCGCGCGCCTCGGCAGCGAACGGGTGGCCCTGTTCCGCTTTGGCGAGACGCTCTATGCGCTGGAGGACCGCGAGCCCGGTAGCGATGCCAGCGTGCTGTCGCGCGGGATTCTGGGCGATGTGGGCGGTGAGCCGGTGGTGATCTCCCCGCTCTATAAACAGCGGGTGCGACTGCGTGACGGACAGAGCCTGGATAACCCGCAGCATCAGCTGCGCTGCTGGCCGGTGAAGCTGGAAGCGGGGCAGATCTGGCTGGCGAACCGTCCGCTTAACCCGCTGGCGCAGGCATCATGAACAGCACCTGTCCCTATTGTGGTGTGGGCTGTGGCGTCTGCGTCACGCCGCAGGGGTCGCAGCAGGCCGTTGTCACCGGTGATCCGCATCATCCCGCCAGCCTGGGCCGGTTATGCGTCAAGGGCGCGGCGCTGGGCGAGACGCTGACCCCGGAAGGCCGGTTACTGACGGCCAGGGTCGACGGCCAGCCGGTCAGCCTGGCATCTGCGCTGGATGCGGCGGCGGCGGGGCTGCGTGCGGTGATCGATCGCTATGGGCCGGAGGCGGTAGCGTTTTACGGCTCCGGTCAGCTGCTGACCGAGGATTACTACGTCGCCAATAAACTGATGAAGGGTTACATCGGCGCCGCCAACATCGACACCAATTCGCGGCTCTGTATGGCGTCCGCGGTGGTGGGATATAAGCGGGCGCTGGGCGCGGACGCAGTGCCCTGCTGTTATGAGGATCTGGAGCAGGCCGATCTGGTGCTGCTGGTCGGCTCTAACGCCGCCTGGGCGCACCCGGTCGTCTGGCAGCGGCTGATGCAGGCGAAGCAGCAGCGTCCGGCGATGTGCATCGTGGTGCTGGACCCGCGCCGGACCGCGAGCGGCGATCAGGCTGATCTGCACCTGCCGCTGCGTCCCGGCAGCGATGCGGCACTGTTTTCCGGCCTGCTGCACTGGCTGGCACAGGCGAACAGACTGGATGCCAGCATGTTGCCGCACCTCAACGGCGTCTCAGAGACGCTGGCCGCGGCGGCGGCGTGGGATGTGGTACGGGTGGCGGTGGAGTGCGATTTAACCGTGCAGCAGGTAACGCAATTTTACCGGCTGTTCAGTGAGCACGATCGGGTGCTGACGCTCTGGTGTATGGGGATTAATCAGTCCGTCACCGGCAGCGACAACAATCAGGCCATCCTCAACCTGCATCTGCTGAGTGGCAAAATAGGCCGCCCGGGCTGCGGTCCCTTTTCGCTGACCGGACAGCCAAATGCCATGGGTGGCCGCGAGGTGGGCGGGCTGGCGAACCAGCTGGCGGCGCACATGACGTTTACCGCAGAAGATTGCGACCGGGTGCAGCGTTTCTGGCGCAGTCCGACGATAGCTCGCCAGCCGGGGCTGACCGCGCTGGAGCTGTTCAGGGCGATCGGGGAGGGCAGCGTGAAAGCAGTGTGGATCATGGGGACCAACCCGGCAGTGTCGATGCCGGAGGGCAATCGGGTGGCACAGGCGCTGGCGGCCTGTCCGCTGGTGATTGTGTCCGACGTGATGGCGCAGACTGACACCAGTGCTTTTGCCGATATCCTGCTGCCTGCCCAGGGCTGGGGCGAGAAGAATGGCACCGTGACCAACTCAGAGCGGCGGATTTCTCGTCAGCGTGCTTTCGTCAGCGCAGCGGGTGATGCCCGGCCAGACTGGTGGCTGCTGGCGCAGGTGGCGCAGCGGTTAGGGTTCAGTGAGGGGTTTAACTGGCAGCATCCGTCGGAGATCTTCCGCGAACATGCTGCGCTGTCCGGTTTTGAGAACGGGGGGCAGCGGGCATTCGATATCAGCGGGCTGGCGCAGCTGAGTCAGGCGGAGTGGGACGCGCTGCGTCCGGTGCAGTGGCCGGTAAACGCTGACCACCCCGAGGGCTGCGCCCGGCTGTTCAGCGATCGGCGCTTTTATCATCCGGATGGTAAAGCGCAGTTACGGGTGCCGGCAACGCCGGGGGCTGTGCCGCGTGACGCGGCTTATCCGCTGCTGATGAACAGCGGTCGGGTGCGCGACCAGTGGCATACCATGACCCGGACCGGGCTGGTGCCGCGCCTGATGCAGCATTGTGATGAGCCGTTTGCGGCACTGCATCCGGCGGATGCGGTACAGTATGGTGTGACGCCGGGCGGGCTGGCGCGGGTGCAGTCGCTGCAGGGCTGGATCAGCGTGCGGGTGCGTACGGATGCCGGGATGCGACGCGGCGAGCTGTTTGTGCCGATGCATTGGAACCGGCAGTTCAGTCAGCAGGGGCACGTCGACATGCTGGTTGCCGCCCGGGCCTGTCCCTTTTCCGGGCAGCCTGCGCTGAAGCAGACGCCCGTGCGCATCCTGCCGCTGGCGGTGAACTGGCAGGGCTGGCTGTGGCAGCGCGGGATGACACCGCCCGCTGGATTGCGTTACTGGGCACGCGTGCCCTATCCTGCGGTGCAGCGGTTTGCGGTGGCGGGCGAAGGATCGCCGCAGGCGTGGCTGGCCGGTCATGCGGATCTGACCGGTTGTGATGTGCAGGTCGCCACCGGCAGCGGCAGTGACTACCGGCTGCTGGCCTGGCGCGACGGCGCGTTGCAGCTGGCGTTTTACGCTGGCGCTGCGCAGCCGGCGCTGGAGAGTGCGTTTGTCGCGGCGGCCTTCCGGAGTGCCCCGCAGGATGCGGCCGGGCGGCACAGCGTGCTGGCAGGCCGGGCAGCAGAGGGCAGTGCGACGGGCCGGATAATCTGCAGCTGTATGGCAGTGGGTGAGCAGGCGATTTTACAGGCGATAGCGCAGGGGTGCCGGTCGACTCAGGCGCTGGGCGAGACGCTGAAGTGCGGCACACAGTGTGGCTCCTGTATTCCGGAGCTGAAGCAGCTGTTGTTGTCTGACGTGGTGGTGGAGGAATGATGACGCGAGCAATTGATTCTCTGGATAAGTTACTGGCGCCAGCCGGTGCGGACGGGCAGGCGGGCAGGGTCTGGCTGGTAGGGGCAGGGCCGGGTGATGTGGATCTGCTGACGGTGAAGGCGTTGCGGTTGCTGCAGCGTGCGGAGGTGGTGGTGTATGACCGGCTGGTGAGCGAAGCGGTGATGGCGGAAGTGCCGGAGAGCGCGTTGTCGATTGACGTGGGCAAGCAGCCGGGAGCGCATGGGCTGAAGCAGGCGCAGATCAATCAGCTGCTGGTGGATCTGGCGCGCAGCGGGCGCAACGTGATCCGGCTGAAAGGCGGCGATCCGTTTATTTTTGGTCGCGGTGGCGAGGAGATGGTGAGCCTGCAGCAGGCCGGGATCCGTTGTGAGGTGGTACCGGGGATTACGGCGGCGGTGGGCTGTGCCGCGGCCAGCGGCATCCCGCTAACGCACCGGGATTGCGCGCAGTCGTTGCGCCTGATTACCGGGCATGGTCGGCTGGGCGAGCCGCAGCTGGATGCGGCTGCGCTGGCGGCGGTGAATGAGACGCTGGTGTTCTATATGGGGCTGAGCTGGAGTGCATCGATCAGTGCGCAGCTGCAGGCGCACGGGCGCGACAGGGAGACGCCGGTGGCAATTATTGAGAAGGGGACCCGGCCGGATCAGCGGGTGTTGATCACCACCCTGGGCGGGCTGGCGGAGACAGTGGCGCAGGCGCAGCCGGTGTCGCCGTCGCTGCTGATGGTGGGGGACGTCGTGCGGTTTTACCGGGCCGATTTGCAGGCGCAGCAGGGCGTTGTGCATGCAGCAGGCGCAGGCTGGAGCGGGCTGTGAGGGGGGTGCGTCGTGCAGGAAAGGCCTGCCTGATCGCAAAGGATTCCCGCCTCCCTGCGGATTGGGCTCGCCCTCCCTGGCTCGCACACTTTGCTCTTCAGGCAGGCCTTACCTGCCCGGCTGACGGCGGTGCTTTTTTTCGTTCAAAACTCTGCGTGCTAATCCGTTACATCGCCCGCTTCATGGGCAGGGGGGCCACCAGCACTTTCACGCCCAGCGCTTCGAACGCGCTGACCTGAGCGGCGCTGATGCCGCTGTCGGTAATCAGATAGTGGATGTGGCTCCAGTCGCAGGGCAGCGCAAACATCGATACTTTGTCGATTTTGCTTGAATCCGCGACCACGTAAACCGTGCTGGCAGATTTGATCATCGCCAGTTTTAGCTTGATGTCGGTTTCACTGGGAAAGCTCAGGCCGAGGCGCGGCGAGATGCAGGCGGTGGCCAGAAAGAGTTTTTCAGCCAGCACATTCTCAAAGAAACTGGCCGCTTTTTCGCCAGAGGTGGAGAGCGTCGGAAATTTAAAGGTGCCCCCGGTGAGCAGGATGTTGATCCCCGGCTCGCCACCCAGCTTCAGGGCAATATTCACGGCGGTCGTGACCACGGAGAGACGCCGGATATGGCTGATGGCCTCGGTGATGGCCGTGGTGGTGGTGCCGGAATCGAAAATCACCGTGTCACCATTTTCGATGTGCTGCGCCGCCAGTCGGCCAATGGCCTCTTTCTCTTCCAGATGGGTCTGTCGCTCCAGCAGCATGGCGCCGCTGTTCTGTTTGCCAGTCATCAGGGTCGCGCCCCCGTGAAAGCGCTGTACAAACCCCTGTTTTTGCAGCATACGCAGGTCGCTGCGCAGGGTGGCCTCCGTCAGCCCAAAGGTCTCGGTCAGGGCTTTAACCGTGACGGTGCCATCTTCACGGATCATCTCCAGAATTTTCTCGCGGCGTTGCTGCATGTCAGCGAACTGCTCACTTTTGCTTTTCAATCGAAATACTCCCTTTTCCAGTGACCTGACGGGTCGGGCGAACAGGCTCTTTGTGGCTGAGTTTAACGCGCCCTTTTTCTGAATGCGAGATGGCCCAATGCGGCATTGATTTTCGAATGAAAATAAAAAGCAGGCAGGTTGTTGAATCTCTCACGCTTTCCGAATCGCTCCAGTCAGACTTTATTTCACTACTGCAAGCCAGATCACGTCTTTTCAATCAGATAAGCGGCATGGGCGGTGAGATGGCCGAAATTTGATCTGCTCCACATATCATTTCTTTTCGATAGCATATATTTTTGTTCGAAAATGATTGGTTCAACGGCATCAGCAAAAATCTGAGGGGAAGAGTGGGATGAGTGGTGAATATGACGTAAACCTGCGCTACGGCGTGGATACCGCCCTGAATCTGGGTGACAAAGTGGCCGTCGTGACCGGCGGACTGGGCGGGATCGCGATGGCCACCAACGGCATGCTGCTGGAGAAGGGGGCACGTCTGGCACTGCTCTATCCGCCGTTTGAAGCGGAGAAGGTTGCCAGCCTGCAGAAAGACTTTGCCGCCGACCGGGTCCGGTTTGTCTGCTGTGACGTCACCGACCCCGCCTCAGTCGACGCCGCCTTTGAGACGGTGGTTGCCCACTATGGCCGCATCGACATTCTGGTGAACTGCGCCGGCTACGTGATGCTGCAGCCGGTGGTGGAGACCGACTTTGCCGAGTGGCAGAAGCAGATCGCGGTCAACCTCACCGGGCCTTTTCTCTGTTCACAGGCGGCTGCACGACTGATGATCCGGGCCGGTGTGGGCGGCAAAATTATCAATATCGCCTCACAGGCTGCCTCGATCGCCATCGACAACCATGTCGCCTACACCTCAGCCAAAGCGGGCCTGCTCGGCATGACCAAAGTCATGGCGAAAGAGTTGGCTCCGCATCGTATCAACGTAAACACCCTGTCGCCCACCGTGGTGCTGACGCCGATGGGCGAAAAAGCGTGGCGCGGCGAGAAGGGCGAGCAGATGAAAAAGCTGATCCCGCTGGGACGCTTTGCCTACACCGACGAGATCGCCGCCGCCGTGCTCTTTTTCGCCAGCAACGGCAGCGACATGATTACCGGCGCGGACCTGATGATCGATGGGGGTTTCACCATCTGGTAACGCCACGCTGACACCCGGGAATGAACACCCTGACATAACAACAAGTGAGAACATCATGAAAAACCGTACCCTGCTGTGTAGTGCCGTGGCTGCCTGTCTGGTTTCGCAGGCGGCATTTGCCGCCGAAAAAGGCACCATTATGATCCTGGTTAACTCACTCGATAACCCCTATTACGCCTCAGAGGCCAAAGGGGCCAGCCTCAAAGCCCAGGCGCTGGGCTACAAGACCAGCGTGCTGTCGCATGGTGAAGATGTGAAGAAGCAGAGCGAACTGATCGACGCCGCGATTGGTAAAAAAGTGCAGGGTATCGTGCTCGATAACGCCGACTCCACTGCCAGCGTGGCGGCCATTAAAAAAGCCAAAGATGCCGGGATCCCGGTGGTGCTGATCAACCGTGAAATCCCGGTGGATGACGTGGCGCTGGCTCAGATCACCCACAACAACTTTCAGGCCGGCTCAGACGTGGCCAATGTCTTCGTAGAAAAGATGGGTGAAAAGGGTAAGTACGCCGAACTCGCCTGCAACCTGGCCGATAACAACTGCGTGACACGCTCAAAATCGTTCCATCAGGTGCTGGATCAATATCCCGATATGCAGAGCGTGGCGCGTCAGGATGCCAAAGGCACGCTGATCGACGGCAAGCGCATCATGGACAGCATCCTGCAGGCGCACCCGGATGTAAAAGGGGTCATCTGTGGCAACGGTCCGGTGGCGCTGGGGGCGATTGCAGCACTGAAAGCGGCGGGGCGCGACGACGTGATTGTGGTCGGGATTGACGGCAGCAACGACGAACGCGACGCGGTGCAGGCGGGTACGCTGAAAGCCACCGTCATGCTGCAGGCGCAGGCGATCGCCGCCGAAGGGGTGACCGATCTCGACAACTTCATTCAGAAGGGCGTGAAGCCGGAAAAACAGCGGGTGATGTTCCGCGGCATTCTGATCACCCCGGAGAATGCCAAAGGCGTTCAGGACTTCAACTACAAGTCGTAATTAACCGCTGCCGCGCCTGCGCTGGCGGGCGCCTGGGAGAAGAAGATGTCCCGAAAAGTCTGGCTGACGCTGGTGGTCATGCTGCTGAGTGGCTGCCGAATTGTGTCGCAGCAGGAGCTGGCTGACCTGAAAAATCCCCCTAACCCGAAGATGGCTGATATTGACCAGCTCTGGCAGCAGAAGCTGGTGCCGCAGCTCCAGGCGGAGGCGCGGCCCGTGTCAGCGCTGCTGACTGCAATGCGGTCAGCCAAAGATTTTGACACTGCCTGTCAGACCTACGGCTATCGCACTCAGGCGGAGAATCCCTGCATCTTCAGCGTCTCGGTACAGGGCGATGTGACGGCAGTCAACACCACCTCACGCAGCGGAAAGATGACTGTAAAAGATGAATCAGGTGACAGTGTCACTATTCAGATTGGGCCGATCATCCGTGGCACCGCACTGCGTGATGGCTACCGGGGCGCAGGTTATCAGGATTTTAACGACCAGGTGCTGTTCGGTGACTTCGGCAAGGCGATTAATCAGCATGCCTCGCAGATGATGCAGCAGTTCGCGCCGAAGGTGGGCGATAAGGTGAAGGTGACCGGCGTGTTCAGCAGCTGGGACATTCCGCAACAGCTGCCGGATATCACCCCGGCCGCCATTACCCGGCAATAAGGAGCGGCAGATGCAGCAACCTCAACAGCCCGGCGATGTGATTATTGAAACGCGCAACCTGTCGCGTCTTTACCCCGGCGTGACCGCACTCGATCAGGTCAACTACCGGGTCTACCGCAACAAAGTGAATGTCCTGATCGGCGAGAACGGCGCCGGGAAGTCCACCATGATGAAGATGCTGGCCGGCGTGGAGACCCCCTCGTCGGGCGAGATTCTGCTGGATGGCCGGCCGGTGTCGCTTCACTCCACCCAGCAGGCGGAGAAGCAGGGGATCAGCATCATTTTTCAGGAGCTGAACCTGTTTCCCAACATGAACGTCATGGACAACATCTTTATCGCCAACGAGTTTTTCCAGCGCGGGGTGATCAACGAGAAGTATCAGTATGCGCTGGCGAAGTCGCTGCTGGAGCGGCTGCAGCTGGATGTCGATCCCTTTGCGCCGCTGGGCGAGCTGGGTATCGGTCATCAGCAGCTGGTGGAGATTGCCCGGGCGCTCTCCAAGGATACCCGGGTGCTGATCATGGACGAGCCGACCAGCGCGCTCAGCCAGTCGGAGGTGAAAGTGCTGTTCAGCGTCATTGAGCAGCTCAAGCGGCGCGGCGTCACCATTATCTACATCTCCCACCGGCTGGAGGAGCTGATGGAGATCGGCGATCACATCACGATTTTCCGCGATGGCCGCTTTATCAGTGAGCGCGAGGTACGCGACGCCAGCGTGCCGTGGATTATCGCTCAGATGGTGGGCGACCGGAAAAAACAGTTCGACTTTCAGCCTGCCCCGCAGGGGGACACCGTGCTGGAGGTGGAGGGGCTGACTGCCCTGCATCAGAACGGTGGCTACAGGCTGAATGCGGTGAGTTTTACGCTGCGCAAGGGGGAGGTAATCGGCATCTATGGCCTGCTCGGCGCCGGTCGGACGGAACTGTTTAAAGGGCTGATTGGCCTGATGCCCTGTCAGTCGGGCCAGGTCCGGCTGGCGGGCCGCGATCTGGCGAAACGCAGCTTCCAGCAGCGGCTGAAAAGCGGCATTGCGCTGGTGCCGGAGGATCGCAAAGGCGAAGGGGTGATTGAACTGATGTCGATCACCGCCAACATGACGCTCTCGGACTTCAGCCTGCGCGGCTTTCGTCGGGCGCTGGGGCGGCTCAACCCGCGTCGCGAGCAGCAGCGGGTCAGTGAGATGATCGGCCATCTGGCGATCAAAGTCAGCGATCCCGAGCTGCCGGTCACCTCGCTGAGCGGCGGTAATCAGCAGAAGGTGGTACTGGGTAAGGCGCTGATGACCGGGCCGCAGGTGGTCCTGCTGGATGAGCCGACACGCGGCATCGACGTGGGCGCGAAGACCGATGTCTATCACCTGATTGGCAATCTGGCGCAGCAGGGGCTGGCGGTGATGTTCTCCTCCTCCGAACTGGATGAGGTGATGGCACTGGCGGACCGCATTTTAGTGATGGCCGATGGCCGGATAACGGCCGATCTGCCCCGCGCAGCGGCCACGCGCGAACACCTTATCGCGGCATCAACCCCGCAGGATTAAGCGGGCAGGAGAATCTGATGAACCAAAAATATCTGCTCTACATGTACCTGCTCAAAGCGCGCACCTTCATTGCGCTGCTGATCGTGGTCTGCTTTTTCAGCGTGATGGTGCCGAACTTTCTCACTCCCTCTAACCTGCTGATCATGACGCAGCACGTGGCGATCACCGGGCTGCTGGCGATAGGGATGACGCTGGTGATTCTGACCGGCGGCATAGACCTCTCGGTGGGCGCGGTTGCCGGGATCTGCGGGATGGTGGCGGGCGCGCTGCTGACCAATGGCATTCCGTTGTGGGACGGCAATACGCTGTTTCTGAACGTACCCGAAGTGATCCTGGTGGTGGCCCTCTTTGGCATCCTGGCCGGACTGATTAACGGCACGGTGATCACCCGGCTGGGCGTGGCGCCCTTTATCTGCACCTTGGGCATGATGTATGTGGCGCGGGGCGCGGCGCTGCTGTTTAACGATGGCGGCACCTACGCCAATCTGGTCGGGCTGCCCGCCCTGGGTAACACCGGCTTTGCTGTGCTGGGGTCCGGCACCCTGCTGGGCGTCTATCTGCCTATCTGGCTGATGCTCGGCTTTTTACTGCTCGGACTCTACCTGACGCGCAAAACGCCGCTGGGGCGCTACATCTATGCCACGGGCGGCAACGAGTCCGCCGCACGGCTGGCAGGGGTGCCGATCATCAAAGTGAAAATCTTTGTCTACGCCTTTTCCGGCCTCTGCGCCGGGCTGGTGGGGCTGGTGGTGGCGTCTCAGCTGCAGACCGCGCACCCGATGACCGGCAACATGTTTGAAATGGACGCCATCGGGGCCACCGTACTCGGCGGCACCGCGCTGGCGGGGGGACGCGGGCGCGTCTCCGGCTCGATTATTGGCGCTTTCGTTATCGTCTTCCTGGCGGATGGCATGGTGATGATGGGCGTCAGCGATTTCTGGCAGATGGTGATTAAAGGGCTGGTGATTGTCACGGCCGTGGTGATTGACCAGTTCCAGCAGCGTCTGCAAAGCAAAGTGGTGCTGCTGCGTCGCCATGAAAAAAAGCCGCAGCCGGCACCCCTCACTGATGTGCGTCACACGTAACAGGAGCAACGATGAGCGGAAAACAGCAGGGAAAAACTGTCGTGATCACCGGCGCCTGCCGGGGGATCGGAGCCGGTATCGCCGCGCGGTTCGCCCGCGACGGGGCGCGGCTGGTGATGGTGTCAAATGCGGACCGGGTGTTTGCCACCGCCGACCAGCTGCGGCAGCAGTATGGCAGTGAGATTCTGGCGCTGCAGGCCGACGTGACCGATGAAGCCGCGGTGCAGCAGCTCTATCAGCAGGCCGCCGAACGCTTTGGTCAGATTGATGTGTCGATCCAGAATGCGGGCGTCATCACCATTGACCGGTTCGATACGCTGCCAAAAAGTGACTTTGAGCGGATTCTGGCGGTCAATACCACCGGCGTCTGGCTCTGCTGTCGTGAGGCGGCAAAATATATGGTGACGCAGCGCAGCGGCAGCCTGATCAACACCTCGTCGGGGCAGGGACGGCAGGGCTTTATCTACACGCCGCACTATGCCGCCAGCAAAATGGGGGTGATTGGCATCACGCAGAGCCTGGCGCTGGAGCTGGCGCCGTGGAATATCACGGTCAACGCCTTTTGTCCCGGTATCATTGAGAGTGAGATGTGGGATTATAACGATCGGGTCTGGGGAGCGATCCTCAGCAGCGGAAAGAAAACCTACGGCAAAGGTGAGCTGATGGCGGAGTGGGTCAACAACATTCCGCTGAAGCGCGCCGGACAGCCTGAGGATGTGGCCGGGCTGGTAGCCTTTCTGGCTTCTGACGATGCGCGTTACATCACCGGTCAGACCATTAATGTCGATGGTGGCCTGATCTTCTCCTGACGGCGTCGGATGCGGCTGGCCTGTCGCGCAGGCGGGCTTTTTCAGCCAGACTTTTCTGTTATATGCACATTTTGCCGCTGCTGTCCTGCATCGCCGTCACAATATGTTAAGGTAATGATTGATAATTTGGCTTTTGTTGCAGCAACGAATCAATCAATTTACCAGGTGACATGATACGGAAAACGGGTTTTCTCGCCTTCATTACGCTGTCGCTCTCCGCGATACCCGCCGCGCACGCGTTTCAGACCGACACCGCCGTGTCAGAGACGCCCTTCGACGATCCCGCGCGCTACAGCGACGCCCTGCCGACCCTCGGCAGTGGCAGCGATCAGGATGAGGCGTGGAGCAAAAAGCTGGCGGCCGTCGCCAAAAGTATCGGCGAGGCGAGCAAAAACAGCGACAGCAACGTCACGTTTGGCCAGCAGGCGGGCATCTGGGCGTTCAATCATCTGCGGGATGAGGTGGCGGAACGGGTAGAGAGCGAAGGGCAGTCGCTGCTGTCGCCTTACGGCACTGCGCAGCTCGATCTGAAAGTGGACATGGACGGAAACTTTACCGGCACCGGCGGCGATCTCTTCAGCGCCCTGGCCGATGAAAACAGCCTGCTCACCTTCAGCCAGCTTGGCCTGCACGAAACTGACGAGGGACTGGTCGGCAACGCCGGACTGGGCCAGCGCTGGGAGGCGGGTAACTGGCTGCTGGGTTACAACGGCTTTGTCGACCGTACCTTCAGCAGCGGCCTGCAGCGCGCCTCGGTCGGCACAGAGGCGTGGAGCGATTCGCTGCGCCTCTCCGCCAACTACTATCAGCCGCTCTCCGGCTGGAAAAACCTGAGTGATTCCCGGCAGCAGCGGATGGCGCGCGGCTATGACATCACCAGCCAGAGCTATCTGCCGTTCTACCGGCAGCTCGGCGTCTCCGTGAGCTATCAGCACTATCTGGGGGAGAATGTCGATCTCTTTAACAGCGGCAACCGTTATCACAACCCTTCCGCTATGTCGTTTGGTCTCTCCTACACGCCGGTGCCACTGGTGACGCTCTCCGCCACCCACAAGACCAGCAGCGCCGGCGAGAGCCAGGACCAGCTGGGTCTGAAGCTCAACTACCGTTTCGGCGTGGCGCTGCGCCGCCAGCTTGATGCCGATAACGTCGCCGAAGCGCACTCGCTGCGCGGCAGCCGCTACGATACGGTGACCCGCAGTGAAACGCCGGTGCTCGCCTTCCGTCAGCGTAAAACCCTGTCGGTCTTTCTGGCGACCCCGCCCTGGCAGCTCAGCAGTGGCGAGAGTCTGCCGCTGAAGCTGCAGGTGCGCGCCACGCATGCTATCCGGGCAGTGAGCTGGCAGGGCGATACGCAGGCACTGAGCCTGACACCGCCTGCCAACAATGCCGATCCGCAGGGCTGGAGTGTGATCCTGCCGCAGTGGGACCCGTCACCCGATGCCAGCAACGAATATCGCCTGTCGGTAACGCTGGAGGACAGCAAACAGCAGCGCGTCACCTCGAACTGGATCACCCTGAAGATTGCGCCACCGATGCCGATGGATGACGTCTCGCAGAACGATCGCTTCGATCTGATGGCTCCCGGCACGGCGTTATAACCACCACCGCGGCCTCTGCGGCGCCGTTGTCCCGCTCGCGTTGAGGGAGGCGGGCGGCGGCTGAAAAGCAGTAACATCATGTTGCAATCATCAGCCGCAACTATCGCAGCAATGGATAAGGCGTGACGGAAAAATGCCGATAACGACAGCAGTTCCTACTTCTTTTTGGATTTGCTGATGCGCCTGAATGTACTGAAAACTTTGCTTCCCTCCTTTATCCGACAGCGTGGCCTGCACGCGGCCGCGTCGTTCACGTCGCTGGGCGGCGCAATGGCCGTCATTGAGTTCACTCCGGCTGGCATTATCCGCCGGGCCAGTCCGCTGTTTCTGGCGACGATGGGATACCGGGCGGAGGAGATCGTGGGTCAGCATCACCGCATGTTCTGTCCGCCTGCGCTGGTGAACTCGGCTGAATATCAGCGTTTCTGGCAGCGCCTGGCAGCAGGGGAGAGCTTCAGCGACAAATATCTGCGGCTGGCTAACGGCATGCGTCCGGTCTGGCTGGAGGCGAGCTATATTCCGGTAACCGATCGACGCGGCCGGGTGTTCAAAATCATCAAAATTGCCGCCGATATCACAGAGAGGATGCAGTCGTCGCTGGCGAAAGAGTCCATCATAAACGCGATCAGCCGCTCGATGGCGATGATCGCTTTCAGCCCTGACGGGATTGTGCTGGAGGCAAACGACAACTTTCTCCAGGCCACCGGCTATCAGGCTGCGGAGGTGGTGGGACAGCATCACCGGCTTTTCTGTTCAGCGGAACTTGCCGGGAGCGAGGAGTACCGTCAGTTCTGGGCGCGGCTGAATCAGGGTGAATTCTTTTCGGGGCAGTTTCCCCGGCTCAACCGACGGGGCGAACCGCTCTGGCTCAGGGCGACCTACAATCCGGTCTTCAACAGCGACGGGCAGCTCGACAGGATAGTGAAGTTCGCCACCGATGTGACGGAACAGGTGTTGCGTAACCAGCAGGAATATGACGCGGCGCTGAACGCCTGGAACATGGCGGTTCAGACGCGGGGCAGTGCGCAGGCGGGGGCCGATGTGATTGAAAACAGCATTCAGAAGATCAGCCAGATCGCGCAGGAGATGGGCGTTGTGTCGGCCGATGTGTCGCGCCTGAACCGGCAGTCTGCCAGCATCGATGGCATGGTAGAAACCATCCGGCGTTTTGCTATGCAGACCCGACTGATCGCCCTGAATGCCGCCATTGAGGCGGCGCGGGCAGGTGCGTCGGGCCGCAGTTTTGCGGTGGTGGCGGCCGAGGTACGCACACTGGCCGCCAGCGTCAGCAGCGCGACAGAGGAGATCGAACGGGTCGTGGCGGGCAATAACGAACTGGCGCGAGAGGTGCTGCGCGGCATTGAAACGTCACTGGCGAGCACCGGTCAGGGGGTGACCCTGATGCGTGAGGCGGGCGAGGTTATCGCCAGCATTCAGAAAGATTCGGAGCGGGTTGAGGGCGCCGTGCGTGAGGTTGCCCGGGCGGCACACGGCGAGTAATCGCGCGTAAAAGGCGGGCTGCAAAGTCCGCCGCAACAGCGGCCCGGCATCAGCTGCATCCCGTTGCCGTCTCGTCCGGCAGCGTGTCTGTCAGCGCACGATGGCCATCACCACCCGTAATGCATGCGTGTAGATATCTCTCTGGCCGTTGACGGAGCGCGCCTCCTGCTGTCTGAGAAACGCCACGATCTCCTCCGCGCCCGCTGGCTGGCCCGACTTCAGCAGGCTGGAGACCGCGTGGCCGACCACGGCATGCACCTCATCCATGTCGACCGGTTTATTCGTGCTCAAAGGCGACCCCCACGCAACAGTATTGCTGAATATTTTCTGAAAGCGGTCTGCTCAGGCGATGCCGCGAGCCCGGGCTGGCCGCCCTGATGCGTGCGGCCATCATGGTAACGCCTTAAGTAGTTTGTCCCGCAGCGTAGCGACCTGGGCTGTCAGATCGACGAGCTCATGGCAGGCCGTATCCATCACCGAAATCATATCTGCCGGCACGCCAGCCGCCGTCACTTTAAGCTGATGGCCTTGCTCTGTCAGGGAGATCCATACCCGGCGCTCATCCTGGCCGGTATCACGCTGGCGGGAGATCACGCCCGCACTCTCCAGCCGCTTCAGAAGCTGACTGAGCGTGCCGGAGTCGAGCCGGACACGCGCCCCGATTTCGGAAACGGTCAGGCGATCTTTTTCCCACAGCACCAGCAGCACAAGATACTGCGGATAGGTCAGCCCCAGCGGCTTCAGTCGTGACTGATAGAGTTTTGTCATCGCGAGGGAGGCGGAGTAGAGCGCAAAGCAGAGAAACTGATCGATCGTTTCCGGTGCTGCGCCGGGCGGCGCTGTTTCACAGATCCCCGTGGTTTCATCGTTCATATGTTTACTCATTCTGAGTCGGGGCGGGGGGCAGCATCCTGAAGCGTCTACGCTGTGAGGTCGCCGTGGCTGTTCCGGGTCGGCAACCCTGGCGGCCGCCTCGCTTTACGCTGTCAGGCACTCGTTCTGTCAGAGGCCGTAGCGGCGGAAAAAAACCTGTTCCGTTGTCCCCGGATGGAAAGGCAGACCAGTATTGAGTCAAATTTAATTGAAGTCAACCCAACCGGCAGCCTCGCCGGGTGCACAACGTGCTGAAACGGCTGGCGCAGCTAACCGGCTGCGCGTTCAGCCCGTCTCAACCTGACACATCTGGCGCGGCGAGGTCTGCCGGAGAGAGTTAAACGGTGAAGGTCTCGACCATGCCGCGCAGATCGCGCGCCTGGGCCAGCAGTGACTGCGAGGCCGATGAGGACTCCTCCACCAGCGCCGCATTGTTCTGGGTGACCCCATCCATCTGACTTACCGCAACGCTGACCTGAGAGATACCCTGCATCTGCTCGCTGGAGGAGAGTGAGAGGTTATCCATCGCATCGGCCAGTTCACCAACGCGGCCGACAATCTTCAGGATTCGTTCCCCTGTTCCCGCCGCGACGCTCACACCGCCTTCGACCTGCGTTACGGCCTGCTCAATCAGCTGTTTGATGTCACGGGCTGCTGTGGCGCTGCGCTGGGCCAGTGAACGCACCTCACCGGCAACGACTGCAAATCCGCGACCCTCTTCACCGGCGCGTGCGGCCTCCACGGCGGCGTTGAGCGCCAGAATATTGGTCTGGAAGGCGATCCCTTCAATCACCGCGGTGATATCACGAACCCGGACCGCACTCAGCGAAATATCCTGCATGGTCTGTGCCAGGCGATGCACATCCGCTTCGCCGTCATGGGCCAGCATGGCCGCCTCACGCGCAGAACTAGCTGTCTGCTGCGCGCCCGCGGCATTACTTTTCACCGTGGCGGTGAGCTGCTCCATACTGGCTGCCGTTTCCTGCAGGGCCGCAGCCTGCTCTTCGGTGCGAGAGGAGAGCTCCGTGTTGCCCTGGGAAATCTCATCGGCCGCCAGCGCAACCGACGCAGACGCGTCTTTAATCTGCGTGACCATGCCGCGCAGATGTGTCTGCATGCTGTTCAGTGAGGCGAGCAGGCTTGTCGTGTCACCCGTCCGCAGCGTGACCGGCGAGGTGAGATCACCGGCCGCGATCGCTGCCGCCAGCGTCTGCGCCTGGATCGGTTCGCCGCCCAGCTGGCGCATCAGCATCCGCACAATGAATGTGCAGGTGGCGACCGCCGCCAGGAGGGAGATGACCGTCAGGATTATCAGTATGCGGGTGGTGCGCCCAATGCTGTTGCTATTCTCCACGACGGTGTCCTGGCTGCTGCGCATCTCAAGCTCGGTCAGATCGTTTAGCGCCTTCAGCAGACTTTGCTGTGCCGGTCGCGCGACGGTTAACAGATAGCCTGTGACCTCCTGCTGGCGATTTTCCAGCCCCAGTTTCCCCGCCGTCATCAGCGTGGAGAGGGCCGCACCCTCGCTGGACTCAATCCGCTTCATCGCATCCCGCCCGGCCTGCCCGGCGTCCGTCTGCATCATGCGCGCCAGCGCTTCGCGGTTGCTGATGTAAAGCGCCCGCTGTTTCTGCAGGCGTTCCCACTCAGGCTGCATCGCCTGCGGATCGGTCAGCAGGGCAAGGTTGCGCACGGCAATCGCCATATCACGGACGCCGCCCCGCATATCAAGCACCGTCTGATACTTTTTCAGCCGCACATTCACCACCTCGTTCATGCCATCGCGGGCACTGTCCAGGGCGTGAATCGCTGTGCCCGCACAGATAACTAACAGCAAAATCAGTAAACCAAAACCTGCACTCAGACGCGTTGAGATTTTCATATGTTCTTCCGGAAGGGGTCATTAGTTAAGACGGTATCGGCCGTCAGCGGTAATTCTGGAGGGGTGTGATTAACTTAATTGAGCACTATTTATTACTGTGCGACTCAGACACTTAGCCGGAAAGACGCCCCGCAACGGGACAAATATATCCGGTCGCACCTGTTAAAGCGCCTGCCGCTGCCGATAGATCCCCAATCGGCATGAGTGACCGGTCCGGCACAAGCCGGTCAGGATCGATCCTCTGCCTCACTGTCACACAGCCAGTGAGAACGCCTGATTTTTACCAGGCAGAATAAAAGGGGTAATTATTGTCAGCCACGTGCAGACCGTGTTTAACCATCACGCCCCGGTTTTTTTACAGAAAATTAAAACAACACTCTGACACCTTTCATCACCGGGAATTAACGCATGCGCCTGAAACTTTTCTGGCTCGCAATGCTGAATATTGCGACCATCTTTTTACTCTCCACGTTGTGGGAATATGGGCTTGAGGCGCACCTCGCTCATCTGTTCGGCCTGAGCTATAACCTGGATTTTGAAACCAGCGAACGCTTACGGTTTATCCTGACATCGACCGCTTTCGCCGGGCTGGCGATGGTGATTCCGGCGCTGCTGATTGCGGGTCTGATCCGCAAAACGCTGCTGGCCGAAAAAAATGCGCTCAGGCTGGCCGGAACCGATGCGCTGACCGGCGTACTGAATCGCCGATCGTTCAATGCGCATATCGCCGCGCTGGATGCGTGTGGGATGACCTATACCCTGACGCTGCTTAATATCAATGATTTTAAAAGCATCAACGATCTCAACGGCCATCGTCAGGGTGACACCATCCTGGTGGCGCTCGCGTCGATGCTGACTGCGTCGGCTGGCCCGGAAAGTCAGGTGTTTCGCATCGGTGGCGATGAGTTTGCCCTGGTCGTGGCGGCGTCTCAGGCGGAGCAGGCGCTGGTGGAGGCCGGCAGGATCTGCAAGCATGCGTCATCCATTCGTACCGGGCCGCATACCGTTCTGCACCTTTCTGCCGGAATTGCCAGTTCTGACTGTCCGGGCCAGGAGGATGTGGTGCGGGCCGCCGATCTGGCGCTCTGCGAGGCGAAGTGTAATAAAGAGGCCTGTCTGGCCCGTTTCACGCCGGATATGGCGTTGCGCTTTCTGCAGCGGGAGAAGCTGGAGCATGAGGTCGCCGCCGCCGTGAGCGGGCATGCCATCGTGCCTTTCCTGCAGCCGCTGGTTTCGCTTCGCACCGGCAACATCACCGGGTTTGAAATCCTGGCGCGCTGGATCACCGCCTCCGGTCAGACGGTGGCACCCGCTCAGTTTCTGCCCGTGGTGGAGCGGCTGGGGTTGATGGACAGCCTGACCGTGGCGCTGCTGCAGGATGCCGTCAGCGCCACGCGGGCATGGCCTGCCGGGCTCTGTCTGTCGCTGAATATCACTCCGGAGCAGCTGCTGAGGCCTGCGCTGACCCGCAGCCTCTCCGCCATTATGCAGCAGGCCGGGCCGGTGATGCTGGAGCTCGAAATCACTGAACAGAACGTGATGGCGATCTCCGACGATGCCCGTCAGGCGATCAGACGCCTCAGGGAGGAGGGGATTGGGGTCGTGCTGGATGATTTCGGCACCGGTTACTCCAACCTGTCGGTGCTGCTGGGGCTGGGGATTACCAAAATCAAGATCGATCAGTCGTTTATTGCCGGGATCGTCACCGGGTCGGAGCAGCGCAAGGTGGTGGAAACCCTGCTGTCGCTCTGTCAGGAGCTGAACGTCATTATCACCGCAGAAGGTATTGAGGATGTCTCCACGCTGAGATGGCTGAGAAAGCGCGGTTGTGACTACGGTCAGGGCTATCTTTTCAGTCGCCCGATACCGGCTGAGCAGGCCACACTGCTGCTGGCGTCGGCGGATGCAGCGGAATTCATTCAGGAAGCCGCCGTCTCCGTTTGCTGAGCCAGACCAGCAGGCTGAGCAGGCACAGCGATAAAAACGGGCCCGGCAGCGTGTGCCGGGCCGCATGGGCATCAGAACTGATAGATCAGGCCCACAGCCGTAATATCATCCGTGGCCAGATTGAGCGGGTTGTTGTCTTTCAACAGGTTGATGCGGTATTCGCCATAGACCGACATATTCTTGTTGAAGTAGTAGGTGGCACCTACGGCGGTGTATTTGAAAATGTCGGCGTCGCCGATATTCTCAATATCTTTGCCTTTCGATGAGACGTAACCCACAGACGGACGGAAACCATTCAGGAACTGATACTGAGCAACAGCTTCAAAGTTCTGCGCCTTGTTTGCGAAACCGTTGGTAATCGGCGTGGCGTTCAGGGTTTCACCATACATCGCGGCCAGATAAACCTGGTTCGCATCATATTTCACTGAGGTCGCCCAGTGCTGCGCTTTTTCGCCTTCACCGCGTGGGGCGGCGTTCTGCGCCGTTGTGCGATCCAGGCTGGCAAAGGCTCCGGCGAAGCTCAGACCGAAATCGAAGTCATAAGAGGCAGAGAGCGCAAAGCCATCGCCGTTAGAACGACGTACGCCGTCGGTGTTAGCGCTGCGATCGTTTTTACCCTGATACTGCGCGGCAACGTTTAATCCCTGAACCAGGCCAAAGAAATCGGTGTTACGCCAGGTCAGCACGCCGGTTGAGCGGCCAGAGAGGAAAGCGTCGGTGTAGCCGGAATCGCCGCCAAAGAAGGGCAGCATATCGGTGTAACTCAGCGCGTCATACACCAGGCCGTAGTTACGTCCATAATCCAGCGCACCGGCTTCGCCAAACTTCAGGCCAGCGTAACCCAGACGGGTACGGTTGCCGCTCTGCGCATCGCTGCCTTCTGAGTTGTGCAGGCTGTACTGATACTGCCAGAAACCGTAGCCGGTCAGCTGATCGGTAATCTTTGTTTCGCCTTTAAAACCCAGGCGGGAATAAGAGGAGGTATCACCGTTGTTCTTATCGTCGTCAGAAAAGAGGTGCGACACGTTAATCTTGCCGACCAGATCCAGCTTATTACCATCCTTGTTATAAATTTCTGCGGCCTGCACTGAAGAGAGACCGAGCAGTAACGGCATAACAGCCGCCAGTAAAGTGCGCTTCATCATTTATTCATCACCCTGTATTCATTAATTATTATGCCCCTGATGTGGGGTGGGAAGAAAATGACACAAAAAGTTAAAATTACAAAGCGTAATAAAAGTAACAAAATGTGATATGCATATTCTGTAAAGGAAAAAGCGTGACTGAAAGACGATAAAATAGTGGTGTAATAAGAATTTCTTCTGATGAATTCTATCATCTTTAATAAAAACCTGATTGATATCAGTGTCTGGCTGGCAGGGATTGCTTTTTTATCTCCGGCCTTTTGTACATTTTTAAATCATCAATCCCGCTGGTTAAATTATGGGTAGGACATTGAAGCAAATAACTGGCAAGGGTTTTATTCTAACCATTAGCCTGCGTAGTAATATCTGTTCATCTTTATTGTAAAGCTTATTTCGCTGCCAATAATCACGCCGGAAATCATCCAGAATAGATTATTTTCATTTTATTTTTTCCGCATAAAAAATAATCAGCAAGGGTGTCAGTCTGCCCGATGAAATGAAAATATCCTGTTAAATTCTGGCCTGTCGTCATCCTCTTTCTCTGAATATTCTGCGCCTCATCCTGCACCGTTGCGAGGCAGGATGCGCTAAAACAGGGCGCTCCTCGGGCTATTTCCGGAGTGATTGTTTATCAGCGATCACAAAAGCGATATTTCATTTCGCGATTGCATAATTCCGCTGTTTAAAACCCGGCCCTGCCGCTCCAATCAGACAATTATTCACTATATATGCAAAAAAAGTGAATAGCAGCGGCGTGTAACCCATTGATATTACGATGTGGTGAGGATTTTATGCAGTTAATTCTCTGGCTGGCATGTTAACTGCACTCTACAGTAGGGCTGCATTACAACATCCCTTAACAATTTTAAAACAATAGCTTTACCCGACCGGGAAAGCAGGAGAATGGGTTATGGCACTGCACGTTTCACGTCACGATTTCGATCAATGGATGATGCCGGTTTATGCACCCGCGACATTTGTCCCGGTTCGCGCGGAGGGCTCAACCGTCTGGGATCAGAATGGCAAAGACTACGTCGACTTCGCCGGTGGCATCGCCGTGAATGCGTTAGGGCATGCGCATCCGGCATTACAACAGGCGTTGCAGGAGCAGGCCGCCCGTTTATGGCACACCGGAAATGGCTACACCAATGAGCCGATCCTGCGACTGGCGAAGCAGTTAATCGACGCCACCTTTGCTGACCGGGTCTTTTTCTGTAACTCCGGTGCGGAGGCCAACGAAGCGGCGCTGAAGCTGGCGCGCAAAGTGGCCCACGATCGGGTCGGCCTGCAGAAGAGTGGCATTGTGGCATTTAAGAATGCGTTCCATGGCCGCACGCTGTTTACCGTCACCGCCGGGGGACAGCCTGCTTACTCTCAGGATTTTGCCCCGCTGCCACCTGCCATCCAGCACGCCCCGTTTAATGACCTGGCGGCCGCGGCGGAATTGATCAATGACCAGACCTGCGCAGTGATTGTGGAACCCATCCAGGGGGAGGGCGGCGTACTGCCTGCCGATCCGGCATTCCTGCGCGGACTGCGTGAACTGTGCGACAGACATCAGGCCGTGCTGATTTTTGATGAAGTGCAGAGCGGTGTGGGCCGCACCGGTTCGCTTTATGCCTACATGCACTACGGCGTCACACCCGATGTCCTGACCAGCGCCAAAGCGCTCGGCGGTGGCTTCCCGATTGGGGCGATGCTGACGCGCGACGATCTGGCGAGCGTGATGGGTGTCGGCACACACGGCACCACGTATGGCGGTAATCCGCTGGCGGGCGCAGTGGCCGGTAAAGTGATGGAACTGGTCAATCAGCCGGACTTTATGACGGGGGTGACTGCGCGTCACCAGTGGATCGTCTCGGCTCTGGCGGAGATCAACCAGCGTCTGCAGCTGTTTAAAGAGGTGCGCGGCCTGGGCCTGCTGATAGGTGCGGTGCTGAGCGATGAGTATGCCGGCAAAGCCAAAGCGATTAACCTGGCTGCCGCTGAAATGGGCGTCATGGTGCTGATTGCGGGCGCGAACGTGGTGCGTTTTGCCCCGGCCCTGAACATCAGCGAGCAGGAGGTGAAGCTGGGTATGGCTCGCTTTGCCGAGGCCTGTGAAAGCCTGGTACGAGGGTCAGCATCATGATGGTAATCCGTCCGGTTGAACGCGATGATTTAAGCCAGCTGATGACGCTGGCGGGCAAAACTGGCGGCGGGCTGACCTCGCTGCCGGTCGATAGCGCCACGCTTCAGGCGCGAATCGATCGATCGCTGCAAACCTGGCAGGATACGCTGCCGCGCGCTGAGCAGGGCTACGTCTTTGTGCTGGCCGACAGTGAAGATAATCGTGCTGTGGGCATCTGCGCCATTGAAGTGGCGGTGGGCCTGCAGGACCCCTGGTATAACTTCCGCGTCGGCACCCAGGTGCACGCGTCGAAAGAGCTGAACGTCTACGCCGCGCTGCCGACCCTGTCGCTGAGTAATGACCACACCGGCAGTAGCGAGCTCTGCACCCTGTTTCTCGACCCTGAGTATCGTGACGGCAAAAATGGCTATCTGCTGTCCAAATCACGCTTCCTGTTTATGGCTAACTTTCGTGACCGTTTCATGGAGCGGGTGGTCGCGGAGATGCGGGGCGTCAGCGATGAGCAGGGCCACTCCCCGTTCTGGGAGAGCGTCGGCAGCCGCTTCTTCTCAATGGACTTCAGCAAAGCGGACTTCCTCAGCGGCACCGGCCAGAAAGCCTTTATCGCCGAACTGATGCCGAAACATCCGCTCTACATCGACTATCTGACCCCGGAGGCGCAGGCGGTGATCGGCCAGGTTCACCCGCAGACGGCACCCGCCCGGGCCGTACTGGAAGCGGAGGGTTTCCGCTACCTCAACTATATCGACATCTTCGATGGCGGCCCGACGCTGGAGTGCGACATTGACCGCATCCGCGCCATCCGCAAAAGCCGGCTGCGCGGCGCAGAGCGGGGTGAAAATCCGGCGGATGCACCGCTCTGCCTGGTCGCCAATAACCATTACCGCCAGTTCCGTGTCGCGCTGATCCCGGCTGATGCCGACGGTGACAGCATAAAACTGACGGACGAACAGATGCGTGCGCTCCACTGCCAGCCGGGCGACAGCCTGCGGGTGGTGACGCTCTGCAAAGAGGAGAAAACAGCATGACGCACCTGATTAAGGGAGAGTGGCAGAGCGGTGAGGCAGAGCACCTGACGAAAGCGGACCCGGTGAGGGGGGAACCGCTCTGGCAGGGGCAGGCGGCTTCAGCAGAGCAGGTCACCGCCGCCTGCGAGGCGGCGCGCGCCGCGTTTCCAGGCTGGGCAACCCGCCCGCTGGCGGCGCGCCAGGCGATCATCGAAAAATTTGCGGCCGGTCTGGACGCGCAAAAAGCGGAACTGGCCGACACCATCGCGCGTGAAACCGGTAAACCGCGCTGGGAAGCGCTGACCGAAGTGGCGGCGATGATCAATAAAATCGGCTTTTCAGTAAAGGCTTACCATAGCCGCACCGGTGAACAGCAGCAGGGCGAAAGTTCCCTGCGCCATCGTCCCCACGGCGTGCTGGCGGTGTTCGGCCCCTATAACTTCCCCGGTCATCTGCCAAACGGCCACATCGTGCCGGCGCTGCTGGCGGGAAACTGCGTGGTCTTCAAACCCAGTGAGCTGACGCCGCTGACCGCCGAAAAAACCGTGCAGATCTGGCTGGCGGCAGGCCTGCCTGCCGGTGTGCTGGCGCTGCTGCAGGGCGGACGTGAAACGGGCCAGGCGCTGGCCAGCTGCAGCCAGATCGACGGCCTGCTGTTTACCGGCAGCGCCCATACCGGCTATCAGCTGCATCGTCAGTTTGCCGGTCAGCCTGAAAAGATGCTGGCGCTGGAGATGGGCGGCAACAATGCCCTGATTGTCGAGGATCCGGCGGACGTGGATGCGGCGGTCAACATCACGCTGCAATCCGCCTTTATTACGGCGGGACAGCGCTGCACCTGCGCCCGTCGCCTGCTGGTGAAGCGTGGAGCGGCGGGAGAGGCGTTTCTGCAGCGGCTGGTGGCGGTCGCAGGCCGGCTGCAGCCGGCGGCCTGGGATGCCGAACCGCCCCCGTTTATGGGCAGCGTGATTTCAACCGGCGCGGCAGAGAAGATTATGGCGGAGTGGCAGCGGCGGGCGGCGGCGGGCGGCGAGGTGCTGCTGGCGATGCGCTGGCCGGATCGCCACAGCGCGATCCTGACGCCCGGCATCATTGATATCACCGGCGTGCAGGGCATTCCGGATGAAGAGGTTTTTGGCCCGCTGCTTAACGTAATCCGTTACGACACCTTTGACGAGGCGATAGCACTGGCGAACCAGACCCGCTACGGCCTGTCGTGTGGCCTGATCTCCCCCCTGCGCGCGCAGTTTGATCAGCTGCTGCTGGAGGCGCGAGCCGGCATCGTCAACTGGAACAAACCGCTCACCGGTGCCGCCAGTACCGCGCCGTTTGGCGGCATCGGGGCCTCGGGTAACCATCGGGCCAGTGCCTGGTACGCGGCAGACTACTGCGCGTGGCCGATGGCCTCGCTGGAGACGCCGGATCTGACGCTGCCCGCCACGCTCTCACCTGGCCTGGATTTCTCACCCTCGGAGACGTTGTTATGAAGGCCACAGAAGCGAACTTTGACGGTCTGGTGGGGTTGACCCACCACTATGCCGGGCTCTCATTTGGTAATGAAGCCTCAACCCGCAATCAGCTGCAGCCCTCGAATCCCCGTCTGGCGGCAAAGCAGGGGCTGCTGAAGATGAAGGCGCTGGCCGATATGGGATTTGTGCAGGGGGTGATCCCCCCACATGAGCGTCCTAATATCGCGGCGCTGCGCCAGCTTGGCTTCCGTGGCAGTGACGAGCAGGTCGTGGCGTCGGCCGGGAAAACCGCGCCGGGCTTGCTCTCTGCGGCCAGTTCCGCCTCGGCGATGTGGGTCGCCAATGCGGCCACCGTGTCGCCGTCAGCCGACAGCGGCGATGGCCGGATTCACCTGACGGTGGCCAACCTGAACAATAAATTCCACCGCGCGATGGAAGCCCCGGAAACCGCCGGACTGCTGCGCGCCATCTTCCGCGACAGAGACCATTTTGCGGTGCACGATGCGCTGCCTCAGGTGGCGATGTTCGGCGATGAAGGGGCCGCAAATCACAACCGCCTGGGGGGCGACTATGGCGAGCGGGGCGTACAGCTGTTTGTCTATGGCCGCGACAGCAGCCATGAGGGGAAAGCCCCGCAGCGCTATCCGGCGCGCCAGACGCGCGAGGCGAGTGAAGCGGTCGCCCGTCTGCATCAGCTCTCACCTGAACACCTGCTGTTTGCGCAGCAGAATCCGGCGGTTATCGATCAGGGGGTATTTCATAACGATGTGATCGCGGTGAGTAACCAGCAGATGCTCTTCTGCCATCAGCAGGCGTTTGTCGATCAGCCTGCACTGCTGGCGCAGCTTCGGGCACGCGTGCCCGGATTTGTGGCGCTGGAAGTGCCGGACAATCGGGTGTCGGTAAAAGATGCGGTCGACACCTATCTGTTTAACAGTCAGCTGCTGAGCCGTCCCGACGGCACCATGATGCTGGTGCTGCCGGAAGAGTCGCGTCAGCATCCGGACGTCTGGCGTTACCTGTGCGAGCAGGTGGAAGGGGATGGGCCGCTGAAGGATCTGAAGGTGTTTGATCTGCGTGAAAGCATGTACAACGGCGGTGGGCCAGCCTGTCTGCGTTTGCGGGTGGTACTGACGCCTCAGGAGCAGCAGGCCGTTAATCCTGCCGTGATGATGAACGATCGGCTGTTCGCCGCCCTGAACAGCTGGGTTGACCGGCACTACCGCGATTGGCTGACCCAGGCCGACCTGGTGGATCCGCAGCTGCTGCGGGAGGGTCGTGACGCGCTGGATGAACTGACGAAGCTGCTAGACTTAGGAAATGTGTATGCATTTCAGCAGTGAAGGCGATGGCAGCACGGGCTGCCATCTGCCTGAGGCGTAAAGGAGGAACGATGCAGGACTTTTTGCAGCAGACGCTGTCCGGTGAGGCACCGCGAAAGCGCAGGGGGGAAACGGCGCATCTTCGCTGGCAGTGGTTGTATCACGGCATCCTGCTGATGGAGCCGGTTGTGCCCGTTAAGCAGGCGCTGGTGCTCTCCGCCGGGATCCACGGTAATGAAACGGCCCCGGTGGAAATCATGAATCAGCTGGTCAATGCGCTGCTTCGCGGCGAAAAGCCCCTACAGCAGCGGATGCTGGTGATTCTGGGCAATCCCTCTGCGCTGCGTACCGGCAAACGCTATGTCCGTTATGATATTAACCGGTTGTTTGGCGGACGTTGGCAGCAGGTAGACGATGGCGATGAGGCGCGCCGCGTGCTGCGGCTGGAGCAGGCGCTGGAGAACTTCTGGCTGCTGGGCGAATGCGATGAGACGCGCTGGCATCTCGATATGCACACGGCGATTCGTGGCTCATACCATCCGCAGTTCGGCGTCATGCCGCAAAACGATCGTCCCTGGCCTCCCGCGTTTCTCGACTGGCTGGCGGCCGCCGGTCTGGAGGCGCTGGTCTTTCATCGCGCGCCGGGCGGAACCTTTACCCATTTCAGCTGTGAACATTTTGGTGCGGCCAGCTGCACCCTGGAGCTGGGAAAGGCGCTGCCGTTTGGCGAAAACGACCTGAGCCAGTTTAGTGCGGCACAGCAGGCGCTGGCGGCGCTGCTCTTTGGTGACCCCATGCCCGCCGTCCGCGTGAAGCCGCGCCACTATCGGGTTGCGCAGCAGATCACCCGGCTAAGTGAGCACTTCAGGCTGCACATGACGCCGGAGACGCTGAACTTTACCGCCTTTCCTCAGGGCACGCTGCTGGCCGAGGATGGTGAAACCCGCTACTACGTGCAGCAGGCGCGGGAATATGTGTTGTTCCCGAATCCCGGCGTTGCTGCCGGGCTGCGTGCTGGCCTGATGCTGATTGAAGAGGGCGAACAGACCCAGGCGCTGCCTCTCTGATGGAGAGAGCTGACGGGTTACAGCGATCCGCGCTAAAAATCGGCAGGAAAGCGGGAAATCCTCTTCCGCTTTCCTGCCGAAACCCTTACACTCCTCCACGATTTCTGCGAAATTCGCTGCAAATTCATAAAGTTTTTCAATTCGTCGCGCCTTTCTTCTCATTCTCTTCATGATTGCCGGATTTTTGTCTTTTATGCTTTCACGGCTTTACTCAGGCTCTGAGTAGTTGACGTTCAGCGTCGTATTCTTGTTTCCGAAGACGCGACAGAGTGCTGTCGTCATTATCATGAATCATAAGGACACTATTATGCGCAAACTGACTTCCCTGTTACTGGCTTCCTCGCTGGCGTTTGGTGCAGCCAGCGCCGTCCATGCCGCTGCAGATTCCCTGACGCCGCCGCCAGCCGGCAGCGAAAAAGCGATGCATAAGCCGCCAATGCGCCACGGCATGGAGATGATGTTCCACGGTCTGAATCTGACCGACGCGCAGAAAACCCAGATGCGCGACATCATGAAAGAGAGCCACAAAGATATGCAGCGTCCGTCACAGGATGAGCGCCGTGCGATGCACGACATCATCGCGGCTGACAGCTTCGATAAGAGCAAAGCCGAAGCGCAGGCAGAGAAGATGTCTGCCAACGGTAAAGAGCATGCGCTGAAGATGCTGGAAACCCAGAACAAGCTCTATAACGTGCTGACGCCGGCGCAGAAGAAACAGTACAACGCCAACTTTGAGCAGCGTCTGACCGAAAAAGGTCCGCGCGAAAGCAACATGGCGCCACCGGCACCCCCGGCTGAATAATCTGCGCTAAGCGGTATTTCTGAGACCGCCGGTGCTGTCCACTGCAGGTAAGTGGACAGCACCGGCGGTTTTTTTATAGCGGCAGGATAGGGTAGTCACCCGAGAGGATTGGACGGCAGAGGATTTTGTAGCCGTCGTGATCGAATCCCCCTTTGGGCCGCTGCAGTTTTTTTGCCTCTTCCATGCTGCTGACCGACCCCAGATAGAACCAGTGGTCGATGACGTGGATCTGCGTCATCTGTTTGCCTTCTTCCACCAGCCCCACGGCACCCTGCCACGGCCAGCAGAAGACCCGCACGTTCTCCAGCGCTTCCAGCAGCCGGTCCTGGTGATCGCTGACCGGCTCTTTACCGCAGCAGGCCCCGGCGCAGCGGCGCAGCGCCGAACGGAAGCAGCCCCGCTGCGGACTCAGGGCTTCCAGACCCAGCAAACCGTGACAGAGCTGATACTCATCGGCGAGTTGCTTGAGCCGTTCCAGCGCAGCAAAACGGCTGCGATAGAGCCCGAAGAGATTAGGTGACTGGCTGAAATCGAGATCCTTTGCGTAGACCACTTCGGGTTTGCCGTGGGTGATCTGCAATGAACAGAGCTGCCGGTTTTTGCGCAGGCGTTTATTAAACAGCGGTTGCTGGGTTTTGATCATCTGTGCTTCCAGCAGCAGCGCGCCGAGATCGCCCGCGGTGGGGATCCAGCTGACGCGCCGCGACTGACGCAGCATTTTCGCCTCGTCAGGGGTGCGAAAATGGGACATCACCCGGGAGCGCAGATTCACGCTTTTGCCGATATAGAGCGGCAGCGACTCACTCTCGCCGTGAAAGGTGTAGACGCCAGGATGATTCGGCAGGCCTTCCAGCCACTCACGCAGGTGTTCGGGATATTGATATAGCGCATTCGCGTCGGGTTCGAGGCGATGCGAGGCAGCACGTCTGACCAAAGTGGACTCCATTTACTGGTTGTCCATACAGCATAACAAACCGGTGAAATGATCGCCAGCCGTCTGATCAGCGCGGCCGTGTCGCCAGCCAGCAGATGAGGGAGCCCAGGGTGATCATCGCGACGCCCTGCCAGAAGGCGAGCGGCGGCGTCAGGCCGAGCCACAGCGATCCCAGCAGGGCCGACAGCACCGGCGTAAAGTAAGAGGCCGTCGCCAGCAGCGTCAGGTTCCCCTGCTGAATGCCGTGATTCCAGACGGAATAGGCGATGGCGGTGGAGAGGCCGACAAACAGGACTTCCAGCAGCGGCAGCGGCGCGAAGGTCAGCGGCGTCGGGCTGACGGCAAATTTCAGCCACAGCGCCAGCGCGGTCAGGATAAAAAAGAGCGTCACGCCGTTGGCACCGCGCGCATAGCGGCGGGTGAAATTGTTATAGATCGCCCAGGTCAGGGCGGCCAGAAAGGCGAGAGCATAGGCGGCCGGATTGCGCAGCATGTTCTGCCACAGCAGCGACGGCGCGCCACTGCCGCTGCCTTTCATCACCCAGACGATACCGAGCAGCGACAGCAGCAGACCGGGCCACAGCCAGACGCGGAAACGCTGCTGATTAAACGGGATCGCCAGCACGATCGTCAGGCAGGGCCAGAGATAGTTGATCATCCCCAGCTCCAGCGACTGACTACGATCGCTCGCCAGCCCGATAGCCAGCGCCAGCGCCATTTCATAGCCGACAAAGAGGGCGCCGCCGATCCAGAGATAGATTGCAGGCATCGCCCCTGGCCTGGGCAGTCCGCGGGTCAGGCAGAGCAGACAGGCGGTGGTGGTGTAGATCAGCGCCGCGCCGCCGGTGGCACCAAAGGCCTCGCTGACACTGCGCAGCAGGCCGACAGTGGTGCTCCAGAGCAGAATGGCGATAAGTCCGATCAGAGTGGCGCGTGAAACGGTGGCAGGCATGGAACCATCGACAGAATAAGTGAAAGGCGCCTCCCTTGCCCGCGCAAAGGAGGCGCAGGATTACTTCCAGAAATCGTCAAAAACCGTGATCGGCGGACGACGTTTGTGCTCGGTTTTGAGATACCAGCCTTCAATGATTTTCGCGCTGTCAGGATGGATACTTTTTCCTTCCAGATAGTCATCAATCATTTCGTAGGTGACACCCAGCGCCACTTCATCCTGCAGGCCCGGACGATCGTCTTCCAGGTCGGCGGTCGGTTTTTTCAGATAGAGGTGCTCCGGGCAGCCGAGATGTTTCAGCAGCTGTTTACCCTGACGCTTGTTAAGGCGGAACAGCGGGTTAATGTCGGTGCCGCCGTCGCCATATTTGGTGAAGAACCCGGTCACCGCTTCCGCAGCGTGATCGGTGCCGACCACCACGCCTTTGGTCATGCCGGCGATGCTGTACTGCGCCTTCATGCGCTCACGCGCTTTTTCATTGCCGCGGATAAAATCGGACAGGGTAATCCCGGCCTCTTTCAGCGCGCGCTCGCTGGCCAGGACCGACTCTTTGATGTTAACTACCAGTGAGCGGTCAGGCTGGATAAAGGCCAGCGCGTCCTGGCAATCCTGCTCATCCGCCTGTACCCCATAGGGAAGACGCACGGCAATAAAGGTGTAGTCGTTATCGCCGGTCTCTTCACGCAGTTCCGTAATGGCCCGCTGCGACAGCGCGCCCGCCAGGGTAGAGTCCTGGCCGCCGCTGATCCCCAGCACCAGCGTTTTCAGTCCGCTGTGGCGTTTCAGGTAGGCTTTGAGAAAATCGATGCTGACCCGCACTTCCTGGTCGGCGTCGATAGTGGGCTTCACACCCAGGGCTTCAATAATTTCCTGCTGCAGTGACATGAACTTCTCCTCAGGTCAGTGGCCTGTCGGCTCGATGCGAACGTGTTATTAAAGCTAACGTGCCTTCACGAAAACAACAAGCCAAAGCGCTAACTGATTCGCGTTAACCGTTGCGAAATCAGTGAGTTTTTAGCTGAGGCGCGGGTTTTTTCGCCAGCACGGTAAACATTAAAATGGCCAGCATAAAGCAACCGAAGATCGTGCCGCACATGCTCAGCACCGAGGTACCGCCGATGCCGGTGATGGGCACGGTAATCGCCCCCAGCGTGAACATGGTGACACCAATCACCGCAGAGGCGCTGCCAGCGCGATGGCCCTGACTCTGCATCGCCAGTGAGGAGGCGGTCGTGGCAATCACCCCATTGCTGGCGATGGTAAAGAAGAGCGCGACCAGCAGCAGCGCCAGCGGTGCCTGCACCAGGGCACAGAGCAGCAGCAGGCTGGAGGCGACAAAGGCCAGCGTCAGGCCGCCTTTCAGCACCCGATATTCGCCCCACAACGGGCAGAGGCGGGCGCTGGTCTGGGAGGCGATCACCAGACCGATGCCGTTGGCCGCAAAGCAGAAGCTGAACGCCTGCGGCGACAGACCGTAGAGCTGCTGCAGCACGAACGGCGAGGCGCCGATGTAGGCGAACATGCCCGACATCATAAAGCCCTGGGTCAGGCAGAAGCCCATGAAAGGACGATGGGTCACCACCTGGCCGAGTGCGGCGTAAGCGGAGAAGATCGATCCTTTGCTGCGGCGGGCTTCCGGCAGCGTCTCATGCAGTTTCCAGCGCGCCAGCAGGATCAGCAGAATGGCAATCCCGCCCAGCACCATAAAAATGCCGCGCCAGTTGACAATCGTCATCAGCACGCCGCCCAGCACCGGTGCGCCGATGGGTGCCAGGCCATTGACCAGCATCAGCAGGGCAAAGAATCGCGTCAGTTCATGACCACTGTACATATCGCGCGCTATCGCCCGTGACAGCACCGCGCCACCGGCCCCGGCTAAGCCTTCGAACAGGCGCGCCACCAGCAGCTGGTGGATATCCTGCGCCAGTGCGCAGCCCAGCGAGGCGATAAACAGCAGCACCAGTGAGAGAGTCAGCGGACGCAGGCGGCCGAACTTATCGCTCATGGGGCCAAACAGCAGCTGGCCAACTCCCAGCCCCAGCAGGCCGGCCGTCAGACTCAGCTGAGCCGTGGCGGTTTCGGTGTTGAGGTCCCGCGCCATTTGTGGCAGGGCGGGCAGATAGAGATCGATACAGAGCGGGCCCAGTGCGGCCAGCAGGCCCAGCGTGATGGCATAAACCAGGCGGTTGGAGTGTGCAGGGGTCATTATTCCTCGGGGTCGTCAGCGATGGGGTGAACAGAAAGCGGGCCAGCCTGCGCCAGAAAACGTCCGGCAGCACGGCGGGCACCCTGATCGGCATCCGCCCAAGACAGGGTCACGGAAACGGCGCAAAATCAGCGGGTTCAGATGCCGGGGAGTATACGACTCTGTTGACAGCAAAACAGCCTTCTTTACGGAATCCTGACATTCCGTATGCCATGAAAAGGTCGCCATAAACTTGATAAATCTGCATTTATGTTCCAGGCTTGATGCCACATGGACAATAAATGAGGAACAACAAGATGAAGAAGGTGATGGGATGTATCGCTGCGGCGCTGACACTGGCGGCACTGTCTGGTTGTACGACTTACGATCGTGCGGAAAGCTACGTGACTAAGCCAGTGGTTAAGGATGTCAAAAAGGGCATGACCCGCGATCAGGTTCGTCAGATCGCCGGTTCGCCTTCAACTGAAATTACCATGGTTCACGCGCGCGGCACCTGCCAGACGTATGTTCTGGGTCAGCGCGATGGTAAAGCACAGACTTACTTCGTGAGCTATAACGACACCGGCCGTGTCATGAACTACGGCTTCCAGAGCTGCGCGGAATATGACACTGATCCGCAGGTTCAGCAGTAATCGCTGCTTCTGAATAGCAAACGGCCCGTCCTGATGACGGGCCGTTTTTCTTTGGGGCACGGGTTCATGCCGCGCGGGGCGATAAGCCGGTGGGAAGCCTGCCGTTACAATCCTGCCGGGCGCGGCACCTCGACATAATCGCCGTCGATCTGCCGCTGGTAGTAGTGGCCATCCTGCACATAAAAACGCCTGCCGTTAAAATCCAGCACCCGCATCTCACCGCTGACCCGCGTTTCTGCCGGCGGCGCCACCACCACATACTCCTCACCGTGACGCTGATAATAGTTGCCGTTGAGCAGGTAGTAGGTCAGTCCGCCAATCAATACGGCGGTGGCAGCCTCGGGCAGAAAGCGCACCGGACCTGGCCCTCCCCAGCGCGGACCGGGGCCACCATGCCGGCCCCATCCCTCATGCGGTCCCCATCCGCCTGGCGGGCCCCAGCCGCCGGGATGCGCAGAAGCCAGGGCGGGCGCTAAGAGTGTCAGCGTCAGAAGTGAGGCGATCATTTTTTTCATCGGGCATTCTCCACAGACGAGTGGAGGCAGAATTCGCTTTTCAAAGAAGAAAGACAAGCGCTAAAGCGGCGGATTTTCGCCTGTTTACCACGCTTAACGCTTTCTTAACGGCGTCGCCATGAACAGGGAAGATTATGGAGAGCGTGAAGGGATTAACCTGGCGCGGATGCGCCAGGTTGAGCAGAAATTAACGGTGCGCCAGTTCGGCGTGGTCGTCACTTTCCAGCACGCGCTTATCGGTCAGACCTAACCAGCGGCTGGTGAGTGAACCGGCGGTCATGGAGCCATTGACGTTCAGGGCGGTACGGCCCATATCGATCAGCGGCTCGATGGAGATCAGCAGCGCAACCAGGGTCACCGGCAGGCCCATCGCAGGCAGCACAATCAGGGCGGCAAACGTCGCGCCGCCGCCGACACCGGCCACACCGGCTGAACTCAGCGTGACGATCCCGACCAGCGTTGCAATCCACAGCGGATCAAACGGGTTGATGCCAACCGTCGGCGCCACCATCACTGCCAGCATGGTCGGATAGAGACCGGCACAGCCGTTCTGGCCGATAGTGGCACCAAAGGAGGCTGCAAAGCTCGCCACGGACTCTGGCACGCCCAGGCGACGGGTCTGAGTCTCTACGCTCAGCGGAATACTGGCGGCGCTGGAGCGGCTGGTAAAGGCGAAGGTGATCACCGGCCACACTTTGCGGAAGAAGCGCAGCGGGTTGATGCCGTTTACCGAAAGCAGCAGGGCATGAACCGCAAACATCATCGCCAGACCGAGGTAAGAGGCGACCACAAAGCTGCCCAGCTTGATGATGTCCTGCAGGTTAGAACCGGCCACCACTTTGGTCATCAGCGCCAGTACGCCATACGGCGTCAGCTTCATTACTAAACGCACCAGCTTCATGACCCACGACTGCAGGGTGTCAATCGCCACCAGCACCCGCTGACCTTTCTCCTGGTCATCTTTCAGCAGTTGCAGAGCGGCCATCCCCAGGAAGGCGGCAAAAATGACCACGCTGATGATGGAGGTCGGACTGGCACCGGTCAGATCGGCAAACGGATTTTTCGGGATGAAAGAGAGCACCAGCTGAGGCACGCTCAGATCGGAGACCTTGCCGACATAGTTGCTCTGGATCGCACTCAGGCGTGCGGTTTCCTGGACACCCTGCACCAGACCCTCCGCGCTGAGGCCAAACAGACCGGTCACGAAGACGCCGACCAGCGCAGAAATTGCGGTGGTAAAGAGCAGTACGCCAATGGTCAGTACGCTGATTTTTCCCAGTGACGAGGCGTTATGCAGACGGGCGACCGCACTCAGAATAGAGACGAACACCAGCGGCATGACGACCATCTGCAGCAGCTGGACATAGCCATTGCCAACGATGTTAAACCAGCTGATTGACGCTTTGACCACGGCGCTGTTTTCACCGTAGATCAGCTGCAGCACCAGGCCGAACAGCACACCGATCACCAGACCGATCAACACTTTCTTCGACAGGCTCCAGCTATGGCGGCTGAAGCGGGAGAGTAATACCAGCAGCACCACGAAGGCCGCGATATTAAGCGTAAGAGGAAGGTCCATACCGAAACTCCAGAGTAATGCGGCCTCTCGTCCGGGAGAGACCGCATAATGTTAATCACGAATTAAGACAGCAGGAATGGTAACAGCAGCCGGAGAGGCTGCCTTATATCCAAATGGCATGGTTTATAACTAACTGTTGATTTTTGCGGATTTATTGCGCGGTATGACTGGAAATTAACCGTCCGACCCCATTCTGCAGCGTATCGAACAGCTGGGTCGGCCAGCCGTTTGCACCAAAGGAAGGCATTCCCACCGGAAACCAGAGCGCATAGCCCACCAGACCCAGACACAACACCCGCTCAAGCTGATTGCCTTTCTGGCTGCGCAGAATCGGCAGGCGGAAGCGCCAGCGGCAGGGCCACAGCAGTGGCACCCCGGCAGGCGTCAGCATATCGGCCACAATATGGCTGAGGTAGCCCAGCGTCAGGCCCTGCAAGACATCAGGCGGTATGGGTGACGATTTGGGCAGGTTAATCTGAAAAAGCCATAAACCGGCAGCCACTGCCAGCAGGCTATGGGTAAAGCCACGGTGACCAAACGCGCGCGCAATCGGCTGTGAGAGCCAGCGCAGCCGCTGTCCCAGCAGGGATTTCGGGTGATCGATGTCGGGCAACAGACATGTCAGCAGGGCTGAGGGAACGAGATGCCACCAGTCGGCCTGCGCCAGGACCGGGGTCAGCTCCGCACGTTTGGCAAAAATAGCGCTGGCAATGGCAAAAATGATGTGGCCTTCGCCCGTCATGATAGAACCTGGATGCTAAGAAACTGTCGATGCATCCAGTATAGGGATTTATCCAGTAAATGAGAACATGTGACGCTGTAACTAACAGTGAATTTTTTTACAGGGCGAGCCGCGGCATGTCACGGCTCCCCCGTGTTCTAGCGAGCCAGCCAGCCGCCATCAACCGCCAGCGTGTAACCATTAATATAGTCTGCTGCAGATGAGGCCAGAAAGACCACCGGCCCCATCATGTCATCCGGTACGCCCCATCGGCCAGCCGGAATACGGTCAAGTATCTCAGCGCTGCGCGCCGCATCTTTGCGCAGGGGTTCGGTATTATCGGTCGCCATGTAGCCTGGCGCGATAGCATTAACATTGATGCCATGCCGTCCCCACTCGTTAGCCATCAGACGGGTTAAGCCCATGACAGCGCTTTTTGAGGCGGTGTAAGAGGGAACGCGAATGCCTCCCTGAAACGAGAGCATGGACGCAATATTAATGATTTTGCCGCCGCTTCCCTGCGCGATAAACCGCTGCGCGACCTGCTGTGAGAGGAAAAACACTGTCTTGCAGTTGATGTTCATCACATCATCCCAGTCCTGCACGCTGAATTTCAGGGCATCCTCACGACGGATAATCCCGGCATTGTTGACCAGGATATCCACTCTGCCTGCTGCGGCGACCGCCTCTTCCGCGACCTGCGGGATGACCTCAGGAGACATCAGATCGGCTGAAACGGACCAGAAGCGGCGGCCAAGTGCTTCCACTTTATGCTGCGTGTCAGCCGGTTCGATGCGGTTGATGCCCACAATGTCGCAGCCAGCCTGCGCCAGTCCCAGTGTCATCCCCTGGCCAAGCCCGGTATTGCAGCCGGTCACGATGGCGACTTTGCCTGTCAAATCAAATCTCTTCAGTACCATTCGGCTTCTCCTCCGCTTAACGCAGTTCGCTAATCCTGACCGCGTCCATATCCTCAAAGACCTGATTCTCCCCCACCATTCCCCAGATAAAGGCGTAACGCTGGGTTCCGACACCCGCGTGTATCGACCAGCTGGGTGAGATCACCGCCTGCTCGTTATGCACCAGCAGATGCCGGGTTTGCTGCGGCTCTCCCATCATGTGGAAGACGGCGTGATCTTCGCTCATGTCGAAATAGAAATAGACTTCCATGCGGCGTTCGTGGGTGTGGCAGGGCATGGTGTTCCAGAGACTGCCCTCATGCAGTCTGGTCAGCCCCATCGTGAGCTGACAGGTGGGCAACACGTCGGGCACGATAAATTTGTGTATGGTGCGGCGATTAGCGCTTGCCGCATCGCCCAGCGTGGCGTTGACCGCCTCCTGCAGTGTGATCTTCCTGTCAGGAAAGGTGGTGTGCGCCGGTGCGCTGTTGAAATAAAATTTTGCGGGCTGCGTGGCGTCGAGGCTGCGAAACAGCAGATCGCGCGCCCCTTTGCCGATATAGAGCGCCTCTTCGTGACCGATTTCCCACGTTTTGCCATCCACCTCCACCAGACCCGGGCCGCCAATATTGATCATGCCCAGTTCACGGCGTTCGAGAAACCAGGCAACGCCCAGCTGTTTGCCCATCTCATCACCCATCGTAACCGGCTGATTCACCGGCATGACGCCGCCCGTGATGATGCGGTCGATGTGGCTGTAGGTCAGGGTGTAGTGATCGGCGGTAAATATCTTTTCAATCAGAAATGCCTGGCGCAGTGCGTCTGTGTCGAGTTGTTTAGCGTGATCGCTGTGAATACTCTGGCGAATGTCCATCTCGTGCCCCTCTGGAGTCAGGTTATTCATCCCCCGGTCAGGGGACGATGTGGGCATCTTAGGCAGGGTGAGACAGTGATTCAATAAAAATGAAACGGTGTTTTAATTTTTTGAGATTCAGATCAATCACAGAACGCCTGAGCAAAAAAAGCCCGCTTTAAGCGGGCGGGGGGTCAGCCTTTCAGATGCGTCGGGCTAAGCTGCGTCAGATTGTCCAGCCGGACATCCGCCAGCGCCCAGCGGGGATCGTCGCGGTGCTCAGCGGCAGGCACCACAATCGACCGCATGCGGGCCGCTTTCGTGGCGATCATGCCGTTAAACGAATCCTCCAGCGTGACGCAGTTCAGCGGATCGATCCCCAGACTGGCGGCGGCATTGAGATAGACCTGCGGATGGGGCTTGCTGTAGGGCAGGGCTTCTGCGGAGGTGAGCACATCAAAATAGTGGCGCAGATTAAAGATCTCCAGCACCTGTTCCAGCATCGCCATCGGAGAGGCGGACGCCAGGCCAATCTTCAGCCCCTGCTCCTGACAGAGTTGCAGCGCGGTTTCCACGCCCGGCAACAGGGGGCGGGTCTGATCCACCAGCGTCATGGCGCGCACGATAATCCGCTCCGTGACCTCCTGCTGCGACGGTCCCTGCCACGGCAGCGTTTCGTACCACATCCGCACCGTCTGGTCGATGCGCAAACCCAGCGTGTCAGGCATTTCACTGCGACGTGACAGGTCAACATCCAGCGTTGAAAAGATATCCAGCTCAGCCTGATCCCACAGCGGCTCAGAATCGATCAGTAAACCATCCATATCAAACAGGGCGGCGAGGACAGGGCGGTGATAGGGCATCAGAGGTCTCCTTTTAAAGTCGGTTTTACCATAGCATCATTCCCGGCTGGCGCACGCTTCGCCCGTCGGCCATGCTTTTTTTGGGAAATTTCTTCATTGGCAGGTAGACTTACGGCAAATCGGATTTCGGGTTCAGGAGATATTATGACCTATCAACAGGCTGGCCGCATCGCCATCCTTAAGCGTGTGGCAGGCTGGGTGCTCTTTCTGGTGGCGCTGCTGTCGACCATTATTTCAGTGCTGAGCTTTATGTTTAAGCACAGTGAGAAGCAGCCAGGTATCGACGCGGTAATGCTCGATTTTGTTCATGTTATCGTCGATATGCTTCGCTTTAACACCCCCTTCCTGAACGTCTTCTGGCACAACTCCCCGGTGCCGGAATTTAATGGTCAGATGAACCTGGGATTCTGGCTTATCTACATCCTGATTTTTGTCGGACTGGCACTGGAGTCGTCCGGCGCGCGCATGGGGCGTCAGGCCCGTCATGTCAGAGAGGGCATTGAAGACCAGATGATCCTGGAGCAGGCGAAGGGCAGCGAAGGGCGAAGCCGTCAGCAACTGGAAGAGAAGGTGCGCGTACCCCGCCACACCATCTTCCTGCAGATCTTCCCGCTTTACATCCTGCCCGTGGTCATTGCGGTAGCCGGCTATTTCGTGCTGTCGCTGCTCGGCTTTATCTGATGGCGTCGTCAGGCCGGTCTGGCCTGACTGGCGCTCAGCGCATCCTCTTCCAGCAACTGGCCGATCGCGAACTGTGCGTCGTCCGGCCAGTGTCCGCCAAAGACATTAGCCCGGTTCAGCAGGTAGTAGAGCTGATAGACCGGCAGACGCTGCGAGAACCCATCCGGTAACGGCCAGACCGACTGATAGCCGTCGTAGATCTGACGCGGCAGGTCGGGGTACCAGCTCAGCATGGCTAAATCGCACTCCCGGTCGCCCCAGTAGCAGGCAGGATCGAACACCCAGGGGCCGCTGTGGCTGCTGGCACAGTTGGCTGGCCAGAGGTCGCCATGCAGCAGCGACGGCTGCGGATGATGGGAGGCCAGCACCCGCTGCACGGCAGCAATGATCAGCTCGGTATCCCCGTAGAGCACCCCTTTTTCTGCTGCCAGCTGTAACTGCCAGCCGATGCGCTGCTCGGCAAAAAAGACCGACCAGCGGCGCAGCCAGCTGTTGGGCTGGGGAGTCGTGGTGATGTTGTTGTCAAAATCAAGACCGAACTGCGTCTGCTCGCTCCACTGGTGCAGGTGCGCCAGTTGCTGACCGAGCTGCCAGGCACTCTGCTCATCAAGTGGCTGAGGCGGAATATATTCCAGCAGCAGGAAACTCTCCTCTCTGTGCTGGCCTACACCATAGACCTCCGGCACGCGAACCGTGCCGGTGCGCGCCAGCAGCGCCAGCTGGTCAGCTTCCCAGGTGAAGAGTGACAGCCTGTCCCGGCTGTTACTTTTGACGAACACGTCGTGATCACCGTAGCGGATACGCCAAGTGGGATGGATGTCACCGCCGGCCAGAGCGTGACGTTCGGTGATTTCGGCATTGCCTAACTGCTCGCTTAACAGACGACTAATGGCTGACCACATTGGGCTATCCTCGTTATTCGCTGCGTAAGACAGATTGTACTGCGTAAATATTCACCAAAACCAGCCCGATTGCACCTCTTATTCTGGTGCGGGGCGGGTGGGGCGATGTTCGGCCGTGTCGCGAAGAAACGCGTCGAAGGTCGTCACGGTCACCTCAGGCCGCTGACCCAGCACGCTCTCACCCGCCGCAGTGGCCTGCTGCTGCAGCGCTTCAGGCGACAGCGGGCTGACAATACCAAAGCTGTTTGTCCCGAGTTCATGCGGGTGGCCCCCATCGTCAGCCAGGGTGGTGGTGAAACCGGCCGCCGTCATGGCGCTGGTCAGCTCCAGGATGTCGCTTAATCCCGACTCCTGATAGTGAAAGGTCACGATATAACGTGTTAAGGCGTTGTTGCTCATGCGGCACCTCCGGGGAAGGGAAACTGAACTGAGCGTAGACCATGGTGAAAAATCAGGCGAATTATGAAGAGGATGCGCGGTATCTGTCGTGATGCCGGACGTAAATTCCTGTCAGGCAGGTGCGCACGGTCGCAAAAAATCTTCTGCGGTTACGGCTATCTTTTCCATTTCGCAGCACTATAATGCGCGACGTTAATTAGATGAGTCCCGATTAACATGTCTTGCAGGGCTGATTCCACGCATTTCGGGTGAGTTAATATTTTTTTACAAAACTTACCGTAAATTGCATTGAATGCCGGGCAAAACGCTTCAGACTCTTCGTTTTTTTAAACTGTCGCACGGATCACATTTAATGAAAGCCTATAACAAGCTGTCTGCTGTTCTTCTGCTCTCCGCAGGAGCATTTTGTCACCAGGCACTGGCCGATAACGCCGTATTCACCTCGATGGATGACCCCTCTACGGCGAAAAAGCCGTTTGAAGGTTCAGCGGCTGCGGGATACCTGGCGCAAACGGGTAATACCACCAGTTCATCAATGACCGCACAGACCAATATGACCTGGTATCAGTCATCAATGGCATACAGCTTGTGGGGTAACGCGGCCAACACCTCGTCAAACGATGAGCGCTCTTCCGAAACCTACAGCATCGGCGGTCGTTCACGTTACAACGTCAGCAACTATGACTACCTGTTTGGTCAGGCGAGTTGGTTAAGCGATCGTTTCAATGGTTACGATTCGCGCGACGTTCTGACAGCCGGTTACGGTCGTCAGATCCTGAACGGCCCGGTGCATTCACTGCGTGCGGAATTCGGTCCGGGTGTGCGCTATGACGATTTTCACGATGGCGGCCATGAAACTAAAGCGCTGGGCTATGGCGCGGTCAGCTATCAGTGGCAGCTCACTGACACCACCAAATTTGTCCAGGGTGTGTCTGTGCTGAGCAGCTTCGGTGAAGATACCACCGTGAACTCCGAAACCGGTCTGCAGGTGGCGATTAACAGCCACTTCGCCCTGAAGCTGGCGTACAACGTGACCTGGAACAACAATCCGCCGAAATCTGCGCCGGATCGTACCGACACCAAAACCTCGGTTATGCTCTCCTACGCGATGTAAGCGCATTTTTACCCATGCTCTGCCCGGCGGCCTGACATTCTGTCAGGCCGCTTTTTTTTGATCTCTCCACTGCTTAGCAAAAAGGGGATGGTTTTTCTCGACCAGGAAAACTGCTATCATCTGCCCCGCACGGCAATCCTGGCGACATTCCGACAATGTGGGTCTGATGTTTCGCCAGGTCACCCATTTTACATGACGTTGCATGTAGGCTTTCGTGTGGCCTACCACTGCAAATAAGGATTAGAAATGCCTGTAATTACGCTTCCTGATGGCAGCCAGCGCGTGTTCGACCGCCCTGTTAGTGTGATGGATATCGCGCTGGACATCGGTCCGGGACTGGCGAAAGCCTGTATTGCTGGCCGCGTGAACGGTGAACTGGTTGATGCGGTCGATCCCATCACCGAAGACGCCGCCGTGGCGATTATCACTGCAAAAGATGAAGCCGGTCTGGAAATCATCCGTCACTCCTGCGCGCACCTGTTAGGGCATGCCATCAAGCAGCTGTGGCCGGATACGAAAATGGCGATTGGCCCGGTCATTGATAACGGCTTCTACTATGATGTCGACATCGATCGTACGCTGACCCAGGAAGATATCGACCTGCTGGAAAAACGCATGCATCAGCTGGCTGAGACCAACTACGATGTGGTGAAGAAAAAGGTCAGCTGGCAGGAAGCCCGTGACGTCTTTGCGGCGCGCGGCGAAATCTACAAAACCACCATTCTTGATGAAAACATCAGCCACGACGATAAGCCTGGCCTCTATCATCATGAAGAATATGTCGACATGTGCCGCGGTCCGCACGTGCCGAACATGCGGTTCTGCCATCACTTTAAACTGCAGAAGATCTCCGGTGCCTACTGGCGCGGCGACAGCAGCAATAAGATGCTGCAACGCATCTATGGCACCGCATGGGCAGACAAGAAGCAGCTGGCAGCCTATCTGCAGCGTCTGGAAGAGGCGGCAAAGCGTGACCATCGCAAGATTGGCAAGCAGCTGGATCTCTACCACATGCAGGAAGAAGCACCCGGCATGGTTTTCTGGCATAACGACGGCTGGACCATCTTCCGCGAACTGGAAGTGTTTGTCCGCAGCAAGCTGAAAGAGTACCAGTACCAGGAAGTGAAGGGTCCGTTCATGATGGACCGCGTCCTGTGGGAAAAAACCGGGCACTGGGAAAACTATAAAGAAGCGATGTTCACCACCTCGTCTGAGAACCGTGAATATTGCATTAAACCGATGAACTGTCCGGGACACGTTCAGATTTTTAATCAGGGTCTGAAATCGTACCGTGACCTGCCGCTGCGAATGGCTGAGTTCGGCAGCTGTCACCGTAATGAGCCATCAGGTGCGCTGCATGGCCTGATGCGTGTACGCGGCTTTACCCAGGATGATGCCCACGTCTTCTGTACAGAAGAGCAGGTGCGTGACGAAGTGAACAGCTGTATCCGCATGGTTTATGACATGTACAGCACCTTCGGCTTCGAAAAGATTGTGGTCAAACTCTCTACCCGTCCTGAGAAGCGCATCGGCACCGATGAGATGTGGGACCGCGCCGAGGAAGATCTGGCTGCCGCGCTGAACGAAAACAACATTGCGTTTGAGTTCCAGCCAGGCGAAGGCGCCTTCTACGGCCCGAAAATTGAGTTTACCCTGTACGATTGTCTTGATCGCGCCTGGCAGTGTGGAACCGTTCAGCTAGACTTCTCCCTGCCAAAACGTCTCGAAGCGACGTATGTGGGTGAAAATAACGATCGTCAGACGCCAGTGATGATTCACCGTGCGATTCTGGGATCGATGGAACGCTTCATCGGTATTCTGACCGAAGAATTTGCCGGTTTCTTCCCAACCTGGCTGGCACCGCAACAGGTCGTGGTCATGAATATTACCGATGGACAAGCGGAATATGTTGAGTCTTTAACGCGTAAGCTGCAGAATGCTGGCATTCGTGTGAAGGCAGACTTGAGAAATGAGAAGATAGGCTTTAAAATCCGCGAGCACACATTACGTCGCGTCCCTTATATGCTGGTCTGCGGTGATAAAGAGGTGGAAGCTGGCAAAGTTGCCGTTCGCACCCGCCGTGGTAAAGACCTGGGGTCGATGGATGTCGATCTGTTTGTTGAGAAGTTGCAACAAGAGATTCGCAGCCGAAATCTTCATCAACTGGAGGAATAAAGTATTAAAGGCGGAAAACGAGTACTACCGACGCGTCCGAACAAAATTAACAGCGAAATCCGCGCAACTGAAGTGCGCTTAACAGGCATGGATGGCGAGCCGCTTGGCATCGTCTCATTACGCGAAGCTCTGGAAAAAGCCGAGGAATCGGGTGCTGACTTAGTCGAAATTAGCCCGAACGCCGAACCGCCGGTTTGCCGTATTATGGATTACGGCAAGTTCCTCTACGAAAAAAGCAAATCTTCTAAGGAACAGAAGAAGAAGCAAAAAGTTATTCAGGTTAAGGAAATTAAATTCCGTCCTGGAACCGATGATGGCGACTATCAGGTCAAACTACGCAACCTGATTCGCTTTCTGGAAGATGGCGATAAAGCCAAAATCACGCTGCGTTTCCGTGGTCGTGAGATGGCGCACCAGCAGATCGGTATGGAAGTGCTTAACCGCGTCCGTAAAGACCTGTGTGAAGATCTGGATTTGGCCATTGTCGAATCCTTCCCTTCGAAGATCGAAGGCCGCCAGATGATCATGGTGCTCGCTCCTAAGAAGAAACAGTAGGCTTTCAAGTAACATTAACCGCGCAGCGTTCGCGTTGTGCGGTTATCTGTTCGCCTGTCTGGGTCATGTTATCAACAATGCGAAGTGGATATTTTTAAAAATGCCAAAGATTAAAACTGTACGTGGCGCGGCTAAGCGCTTCAAGAAGACCGCCTCTGGCGGCTTCAAGCGTAAACACGCAAACCTGCGTCATATTCTGACCAAAAAATCTACTAAGCGTAAACGTCACCTGCGCCCTAAAGGCATGGTGTCAAAAGGCGATCTGGGTCTGGTTTCTGCCTGCCTGCCGTACGCATAAGTCCATTTTTTTAAACAGAATATAGAACAGGAGAGCTCACATGGCTCGCGTTAAACGTGGTGTAGTTGCTCGCGCACGTCACAAAAAAATCTTAAAACAAGCTAAAGGCTATTACGGTGCACGTTCACGTGTTTACCGCGTTGCCTTCCAGGCTGTTATCAAAGCTGGTCAGTATGCTTACCGTGACCGTCGTCAGCGTAAGCGTCAGTTCCGTCAGCTGTGGATCGCGCGTATCAACGCAGCGGCTCGTCAGAACGGCATGTCCTACAGCCGTTTCATCAATGGTCTGAAAAAAGCAGCCATTGAGATCGACCGTAAGATCCTGGCCGATATCGCCGTATTCGACAAAGTGGCCTTCACTGCACTGGTCGAAAAAGCGAAATCAGCTCTGGCGTAAGTCAGATGAAAAAGGGAGCTTGCTCCCTTTTTTATTGCCTGTAAGCTGCGCAAAAGATTGACATTTTCGTCTCCGCGCATTTCAATAGTGCCCTCGTAAAGCATGACAAGGTAACTGCAAGCATGAATGCTGCTATTTTCCGTTTCTTTTTTTACTTTAGCGCCTGACATCCGGGGGCTTTTGCGCATAAGAAAAGAAACGAAAAATCGCGCTAAAAGCCTCCCTCGTGGAGGCTTTTTTGTTTCTGGCGTTAGCATACTGGACCGGCAGGTCCCAACAAGAACTGACCAGCCTGACTGGAAAAAGAGGAAATTATGTCCCAACTCGCAGAACTGGTGGCCAGCGCCACGGCGGCTATCGACGGGGCGACAGATATCGCCGCCCTTGACGCGGTGCGCGTCGAATATCTCGGTAAGAAAGGGCATCTGACATTACAGATGACCACCTTACGTGAGTTGCCTGCTGAAGAGCGCCCGGCAGCCGGTGCGGTAATCAACGAAGCGAAACAGCAGGTCACCGACCGCCTGAACGCGCGTAAAGAGGCGCTGGAATCGGCGGCGCTGAATGCGCGTCTGGCCGAAGAGACCATTGATGTGTCACTGCCGGGTCGCCGCATTGAAAATGGCGGCCTGCATCCGGTCACCCGCACGATGGATCGCATTGAGACCTTCTTCGGTGAGTTAGGCTTTGCTGTGGTCACCGGGCCGGAAATTGAAGATGATTATCATAACTTTGATGCACTCAATATTCCTGCTCACCACCCGGCGCGTGCCGATCACGATACCTTCTGGTTTGATGCCACCCGTCTGCTGCGTACCCAGACTTCCGGCGTGCAGATCCGTACCATGCAGGCTCAGCAGCCGCCGATTCGTATCATCGCGCCAGGCCGCGTCTACCGTAACGATTACGATCAGACCCACACGCCAATGTTCCATCAGATGGAAGGGCTGATCGTGGATAAAAACATCAGCTTTACCAATCTCAAAGGCACGCTGCACGATTTCCTGAACAACTTCTTCGAAGAAGATTTGCAGATTCGTTTCCGTCCCTCCTACTTCCCCTTTACTGAGCCTTCAGCAGAAGTGGACGTCATGGGTAAAAACGGCAAGTGGCTGGAAGTGCTGGGCTGCGGCATGGTGCACCCTAATGTGCTGCGCAATGTCGGCATTGACCCGGAAGTGTATTCCGGTTTCGCCTTTGGTATGGGCATGGAGCGTCTGACCATGTTGCGCTATGGCGTGACCGATCTGCGCGCATTCTTCGAAAACGATTTACGTTTCCTCAAACAATTTAAGTAAGGGCAGGTTATCCAATGAAATTCAGTGAACTCTGGTTACGCGAATGGGTAAATCCAGCCCTGGACAGCGCCGCGCTGTCTGAACAAATCACCATGGCCGGTCTGGAAGTGGATGGCGTTGAGGCCGTCGCCGGTGCGTTCCACGGTGTCGTGGTTGGCGAAGTGGTGGAGTGCGGTCAGCACCCGAATGCTGACAAACTGCGGGTGACCAAAATTAATGTGGGCGGTGACCGTCTGCTGGATATCGTCTGCGGCGCGCCGAACTGCCGTCAGGGACTGAAAGTCGCCGTCGCCACCGTGGGTGCGGTGCTGCCGGGTGATTTCAAAATCAAAGCGGCCAAACTGCGCGGTGAGCCGTCAGAAGGGATGCTCTGCTCTTTCTCCGAGCTGGGAATCAGTGACGACCACAACGGCATTATCGAACTGCCTGCCGATGCGCCCGTGGGCACCGACATCCGCGCCTGGCTTCAGCTGGATGACAACACCATTGAAATCAGCGTCACACCTAACCGCGCGGACTGTCTGGGTATGATCGGTATCGCGCGTGATGTGGCGGTGCTGAACGGTCTGCCGCTGAACAAGCCAGAGATTCAGCCGGTTACTGCCACGCTGAGTGACACCTTCCCGATTCAGGTTGATGCGGTGGAGGCCTGTCCGCGCTACCTGGGTCGCGTAGTGAAAGGCGTCAACGTGGGTGCGGCCACGCCATTGTGGATGAAAGAGAAGCTGCGTCGCTGTGGTATCCGCTCAATCGATCCGGTGGTGGATATCACCAACTATGTGCTGCTGGAACTGGGTCAGCCGATGCACGCCTTCGACCTCGATCGCCTTAACGGCGGCATCGTGGTGCGGATGGCGAAAGAGGGCGAAAAGCTGACGCTGCTGGATGGCACTGAAGCCAGCCTGCAGGCAGACACGCTGGTCATCGCCGATCACCAGCAGGCGCTGGCGATGGCGGGTATCTTCGGTGGCGAACATTCGGGCGTGAACAGCGAAACGCAGAACATTCTGTTTGAGTGCGCCTGGTTTGACCCGCTGGCGATCACCGGCCGCGCCCGTCGTCACGGTCTGCACACCGATGCTTCACATCGTTATGAGCGTGGCGTTGATCCGGCGCTGCAATATATCGCGCTGGAGCGTGCAACCGCGCTGCTGCTCTCCATCTGCGGGGGTGAAGCCGGCCCGATCATCGATCAGACGCATCAGGCCGCCTTGCCGGTTCCGGCGACGATCACCCTGCGCCGGGAAAAACTGGATCGCCTGATTGGTCATGTCATCGCCGATGAGCAGGTTACCGATATTCTGACCCGCCTCGGCTGCGACGTCACGACAGGCGACGGTGAGTGGCAGGCGATCGCCCCGAGCTGGCGCTTCGACATGGCGATTGAGGAAGATCTGGTTGAAGAAGTGGCCCGCGTTTACGGCTACAACAACATCCCGAACGTACCGGTGCAGGCGGGGCTGGTCATGACTCAGCATCGCGAAGCGAACCTGTCGCTGAAACGCGTGAAAAACCTGCTGGTAGACAAGGGGTATCAGGAAGCGATTACCTACAGCTTCGTTGATCCGAAGGTTCAGCAGCTGCTGCATCCGGGTGAAGAGGCGCTGCTGCTGCCAAGCCCGATCTCCAGCGAGATGTCGACCATGCGCCTCTCGCTGTGGACCGGTCTGCTCAGCGCAGTCGTCTACAACCAGAACCGTCAGCAGAGCCGTGTACGTCTGTTTGAGAGCGGTTTACGCTTTGTGCCCGACACACAGGCAGATTTAGGCATCCGTCAGGATCTTATGCTGGCCGGTGTTATCAGCGGAAGCCGTGTTGAAGAGCACTGGGATCTGGCGCGCCAGGCAGTTGACTTCTATGATTTAAAAGGCGATTTAGAGTCGCTGCTCGATTTAACCGGCAAACTGGATGCGATCAGCTTCCGGGCGGAAGCCAATCCGGCGTTGCATCCGGGACAGAGCGCGGCGATTTATTTGCACGATGAACGAATCGGATTTATCGGAGTCGTTCATCCTGAGCTGGAACGTAAGCTGGATCTTAACGGCCGCACCTTAGTCTTTGAACTGCTTTGGAATAAGGTCGCAGACCGCGTCCTGCCTGACGCGCGCGAGATTTCTCGCTTCCCGGCTAACCGTCGTGATATTGCTGTTGTGGTGGCTGAAAACGTCCCTGCAGCAGATATCATCGCGGAGTGTAAGAAAGTTGGCGTAAATCAGGTAGTTGGCGTAAACTTGTTTGACGTGTACCGCGGTAAGGGCGTTTCTGAGGGCTTTAAGAGCCTCGCAATCAGCCTGATTTTGCAGGATACCAGCCGGACACTCGAAGAAGAGGAGATTGCCGCGACCGTTGGCAAATGTGTTGCGGCATTAAAAGAGCGATTCCAGGCAACCTTGAGGGATTGAACCTATGGCGCTTACAAAAGCTGAGATGTCAGAGTACCTGTTTGAGAAACTCGGGCTGAGCAAACGCGATGCCAAAGAGTTAGTAGAGCTGTTTTTCGAAGAGGTACGTCGCGCTTTGGAAAATGGAGAACAGGTTAAACTGTCTGGGTTTGGCAATTTTGACCTGCGTGACAAAAACCAGCGTCCTGGCAGAAACCCGAAAACGGGGGAAGATATTCCGATCACCGCGCGTCGCGTAGTGACATTTCGCCCGGGACAGAAGCTGAAAAGCCGCGTAGAGAACGCTACACCCAAAGAGACTGACTGAATTTCAGCGTTTCAAAAAGGCCGCGCAAGCGGCCTTTTTTCATGGTCTCACCCGCCGGTCATCTCGCTGACTGCGCTGGCGCTCCCGTCTGCCAGCAGGGGGCACATCGCCTCAACCACCTTTCTTTTTTCTGCAATCCCACTACAATCAAATCTCTGTTTTCTCAGCAAATCCAGCCTATGTCTCTGCTCGACCCGCTCGCGCTTCAGGCCGACCAGCGCGGCCAGAAATGGCTTATTGCGTTAGCCCTTATGCTGCTTGCGCTGCTCTGTTGCAGCCTGTGTGCCGGTGACAGCTGGATCGCGCCCTCAGACTGGTTTACGGAGAGCGGCCGGCTCTTTGTCTGGCAGTTGCGGCTGCCGCGCAGTCTGGCGGTGATGCTGGTCGGCGCATCCCTGGCGGTGTGCGGCGTCGTGATGCAGGCGCTGTTTACCAATCCGCTGGCCGAGCCTGGCCTGTTGGGCGTCTCAAACGGAGCGGGCATCGGTCTGGTGCTGGGCGTGCTGCTGGGCAGCGGTTCGCTGTGGAGCCTCGGCCTGGCCGCGATGGCCGGGGCACTCGTGATTACGTTAATCCTGCTCTGTTTCGCGCACCGTCAGCTCTCAGTAACCCGGCTGCTACTCACGGGCGTGGCGCTGGGGATTATCTGCAGTGCCATCATGACCTGGGCCGTTTACTTCAGCACCAGCCTCGATCTGCGTCAGCTGATGTACTGGATGATGGGCGGCTTCAGCGGCGTTGACTGGCGCTATGGCGGAATGATGCTGGCGCTGCTGCCGGTGATGCTGGCCCTGAATGCGACGGGACCGATACTGAATCTGCTGGCGCTGGGGGAGATCTCCGCCCGTCAGCTCGGTCTGTCCCTTTTCTACTGGCGCAATCTGCTGGTGCTGGCGATGGGCTGGCTGGTCGGCATCAGCGTCGCTATGGCCGGTGCCATTGGTTTTGTCGGGCTGGTAATCCCGCACCTGCTGCGGCTGAGTGGCATCAGCGATCACCGTTATCTGCTGCCCGCCTCCGCGCTGGCTGGCGCAGGCGTGCTGCTAGCGGCAGATATCGTCGCGCGTCTGGCGCTGACATCGGCCGAATTACCGATAGGCGTGGTCACGGCGACACTCGGCGCGCCGCTGTTTATTCTTTTACTGGTAAAATCTTCGCGCTAGCTTTCGGCTGGCTACTCTGCATCCACAACAGGAATTCAGCATGAATATTTATGACACTGAACTGGTTACGCTTGATGGTGAAAAAACCACGCTCTCTGCGTGGCAGGGCAAGGTACTGCTGGTGGTAAACGTCGCCTCGAAATGTGGCCTCACCCCGCAGTATGAGGAGCTGGAGAATCTGCAGAAGGCCTGGCAGGATCACGGCTTCAGCGTACTGGGTTTTCCCTGCAATCAGTTTCTGGAGCAGGAGCCTGGCAGCAGCGAAGAGATCAAAACCTTCTGCAGCACCACCTATGGCGTGACATTCCCGATGTTTGCCAAAACCGACGTCAATGGGGAAGGGCGTCACCCGCTCTATGCTCAGCTGATCGCGGCCTGTCCTGACGCCGTTCGTCCCGAAGGCAGCGGTTTTTACGAGCGTCAGGTGAGCAAAGGGCGCGGACCGAAAGCGCCGGGCGACATCCTCTGGAACTTTGAAAAATTCGTTATTGGCCGGGACGGTCGCGTTGTCCAGCGGTTCGCGCCTGATATGACGCCGGAAGATCCCATTATTCTGGAAACCATTAAGCAGGCCCTGGCAAAATAGATGCTGCTGCGCCTGCAACAGGTGGCGCTCGCCGGGCGGCTGTGCTCACTGAACGGTGAACTTGCCGCCGGTCAGTTGCTGCATGTCGCCGGGCCGAATGGCGCGGGAAAAAGCACGTTGCTGAGCGTTGTTGCCGGACTGGAGGCCGCGTCCGGCAGGATCGTGCTGGATGACCGTCCGCTGTGCGAGTGGAGCGGCCCGGCGCTGGCCCGGGCTCGCGGCTGGCTTCCGCAGCAGCTGTCCCCCCTGAGTCAGATGCCGGTCTGGCACTATTTGCGGCTGCATCTGAAACAGAGGGGGGCGCAGGATGACGATCGGCTCAGCACGCTGCTGCAGCAGCTTCAGCTGCAGGATAAACTCGCCCACTCACTGACCCGGCTCTCCGGCGGAGAGTGGCAGCGTGTCCGACTGGCGGCGGTCTGCCTGCAAATTGATCCGCGCATCAATCCAGACGGACGGCTGCTGATTCTGGATGAGCCCATGACCGCGCTGGATATCGCCCAGCAGAAAGCGGTGGACGATCTGATCGTCGGACTCTGTGCGGTGGGCATCAGCGTGATCGCCAGCAGTCACGATCTCAACCACACGCTGAACCAGGCAAATCAGGTCTGGCTGATGGAGAGGGGACAGGTCATTGCGCAGGGCGAACCGGCCGCGGTTCTGACGCCGCAGCGGCTGACACCGCTCTATGGCATCGCCTTCCGGCAGATTAAGCTTGAAGGACGCACGCTGCTGACCGTCCTGCCCTGACACTTGCTACCCGGCGGGCTTTACCGCTACATTAAACCGGTTGCAACTTCTGATAAGGACATTTGGCGATGCGCCTGGGTTTGCTGATTTTGGTTCTGCTGCTGACGGGATGCAGTCATCACGCCCCGCCGATTAATGGTCGTCTCTCCGACTCGATTACCGTGATTGCCGAACTGAACGACCAGCTCGGTCACTGGCACGGCACGCCCTATCGCTATGGCGGCATGAGCCGTAATGGTGTCGACTGCTCTGGCTTTGTCTATCTGACCTTCCGCGACCGCTTTGCGCTGCAACTGCCGCGCACCACCTCAGCACAGAGTGATATCGGCACCCGTATCAGTAAAGATGAGCTGCTGCCTGGCGATCTGGTCTTCTTTAAGACCGGTCGCGGGGAGAATGGCCTGCATGTCGGCATCTACGACAGTGATAATGCCTTTATTCATGCTTCCACCAGCCAGGGGGTGATCCGCTCCTCACTGGACAACGTCTACTGGCGCAAAGTCTTCTGGCAGGCTCGCCGTATTTAACCGGAGAGTCTGAAATAAGACTTAAGTCCAATTTTAAATAGAGAAAAAGCAGCCGTTAAAAGTTTTATTTTAAATGAAAGTTTTTGAGCGGGAAATTTATTAAGCATAATAAATGCCGGTTTAATTCTGCTAATAAGCGCTGTTTTGTCGTCACTATTTGGCTTAAACGCCATCGCCGGCTGGCAAACGGTGGTGGAAGGGCAAAGAAGGTCGTCTCTTCAATGATTTGGCGCTATTGCCTGAGCCTGACCATTACTATACGATATCAACATCGCCGCATATTCTGGCATTAAAATGAAAATTCATCTCTCGGCCGACTATCAGTCGGAAATCTGGTTTTATCCTGTCTGCGATGCTGACGGACGGCTGGCTGCTGTTGAGCTGGTTACGCAGTTTGTGCATGAAAGTGCGCCGATCACACTGCCTCAGGATCTGCTGCTGCCGCAGCTCGATGAGTCGCAGCAGTTACGCCTGCTGCAAAGTCAGATTAGCCTGCTGGAGCAGAACCGTGCGTTATTCGAGTCGCACGACGTCTGCGCATTTATCCGTATTGATGAAGGGATGGCCCGGACGCTGCTGGCCAGCGAATTAGTGATGCGTAAAATAAAGCAGCTGCCCTTCATTCTGCTGAATATCACTGAAACGTTTCCGCAGCTGAAGCTCGGAAAAAATAATCCGCTGCTGGCGAGCCTGCATGATGAGTTTAATTTAGCGCTTTCCCAGTTTGGGGCTGGCAAAGCTCCATCCAACGCGGTCTACGATAATTTATTCAGCTGGATCTGTCTGGATAAAGAGTTTATTCACTCCCTGGCAAAGCGCGCGTCGTTTGTGCCGTTCATGCAGAGCATTATTGATAATTTCCGCACCCACTGTGACCGGCTGATTATTTGCGGCATTGACGATGATCGGCTGCTGGATAAAGTGAGCCAGCTCAGTGGGGTCGATTTTCAGGGCGCACTGTTCCCGGTGGTCAAATCTGACGCGTTGCGTTCCCTGATCCGCGCCGACAGTCGCAGGCCCTCTTCTCAGCATCCTGGCTGATGGAACCTGTTTAATCCCCGATATCAGCGTTACACTGAAGGTTTTGGCAAACCGACGTCTCGCTGAGCATCGCACGGGAGAAACAATGTCCTCAGGCAAGCTATCTTTTGACAATACCTGGTTCCGGGAGCTTACCGGATGCTATACCGCGCTTAACCCTACGCCGCTGGCAGGCGGACGCCTGCTCTATCATAACGCCCCGCTGGCCGCCTCAATGGGACTGGATAGCGCACTCTTCGCCGGTAACGGGCATGACGTCTGGCACGGCGCGGCACTGCTGCCCGGCATGCAGCCACTGGCCCAGGTGTACAGTGGCCATCAGTTTGGCGTCTGGGCCGGTCAGCTGGGCGACGGGCGCGGCATCCTGCTGGGAGAACAGCGCACAGAGGATGGCCAGAAACTTGACTGGCACCTCAAGGGCGCGGGCCTGACCCCCTATTCGCGCATGGGGGATGGGCGGGCGGTGATCCGTTCCAGCGTTCGCGAGTTCCTGGCCTCTGAAGCATTGCACCATCTGGGGATCCCCACCACGCGCGCCCTGACCCTGTCGATTGGCGATGAGCCGGTTTACCGTGAAACGGCGGAGCGCGGCGCAATGCTGATGCGCATTTCACCCAGCCATCTGCGCTTTGGTCATTTCGAGCATTTCTTTTACAGCCAGCAGCAGGAGAAAGTGCAGCAGCTGGCCGACTACGCCATCCGCCATCACTGGCCGCATCTTGCGGAGGAGGCGGATCGCTATCAGCGCTGGTTTACCGACGTTGTGGTGCGCACTGCCCGGCTGATTGCGCTTTGGCAGAGCGTGGGCTTCGCGCATGGCGTGATGAATACGGACAACATGTCGATTCTGGGCCTGACCATTGACTACGGCCCCTATGGTTTTCTGGATGATTATCAGCCTGACTTCATCTGCAACCACAGCGACTATCAGGGGCGCTACAGTTTTGAAAATCAGCCTATGATTGGCATGTGGAACCTCAACCGCCTGGCTCATGCGCTGTCAGGGCTGCTGACGACTGAACAACTGCGCACGGCACTCAGCGCCTATGAACCTGAACTGATGCGGGTGTGGGGAGAGCGGATGCGGGCTAAACTCGGTTTACTGACCCAGCAGAGCAGCGACAATCAGATCCTGACCGACCTGCTGGCGCTGATGACGCAGGAGCACAGCGACTACACCCTGACGTTCCGGCAACTGAGTGAGACGCAACAGGCGGAAAGCCGCTCACCGCTGCGGGATGAGTTCATTGATCGTGAGGCCTTTGACCGCTGGTATCAGCGCTACCGCAGCCGCCTGATGGATGAACAGGTCAGCGATGCGGAGCGTCAGGCGGTGATGAAGGCGGCAAACCCGGCGGTAATACTCAGAAATTACCTGGCACAGCAGGCGATTGAAGAGGCTGAGCGAGGAGAGCAGGGTGCCCTGGCGCGTCTGCACCAGGCGTTGCAGCAACCCTTTAGTGATGAAACAGCCGCTGACTATCGTCAGCGGCCACCAGACTGGGGTAAAACGCTTGAGGTGAGCTGCTCCAGCTGACAGAGACTCAGAGGCGGTGAGAAACCGCCTCGGCCAGCAGGGCGAGAACAGCTTCGCTATCCTCCCAGCCGAGGCAGGGATCGGTAATCGACTGGCCGTAAACCAGGGGCTCACCACTCACCACCTTCTGATTGCCCTCCTGCAGGAAACTTTCAATCATGACGCCCGCCACGGCACGCGATCCTGCTTTGATCTGCTCCGCGACATCCGCGGCCACATCCCTCTGGCGACGGTGCTGCTTCAGGCAGTTGCCGTGACTGAAATCGATGACCAGCTGCTCTGGCAGATTAAAGGCTGACAGACTCTCAGCCGCCGCCGCGACGTCACTGGCATGATAGTTGGGCTGTTTACCGCCACGCAGAATCACATGACCATGCGGATTGCCGCTGGTCTGATAAATGGTCATCTGGCCCAGCTTATCCGGCGAGAGGAACATATGGCTGGCGCGCGCGGCACGAATCGCATCCACGGCAATCTGGACGTTGCCATCGGTGCCGTTTTTAAAGCCGACCGGGCAGGAGAGGGCGGAGGCCATTTCGCGGTGGATCTGGCTTTCGGTGGTGCGAGCGCCAATCGCGCCCCAGCTGATCAGGTCGGCAATAAACTGGCCGATCACCATATCCAGAAATTCGGTGGCGGTAGGCAGGCCCAGGGCGTTGATGTCGATCAGCAGTTTGCGGGCAATAGAGATGCCACGGTTCACATCATAACGACCATCCAGATCCGGATCCGAAATTAACCCTTTCCAGCCCACTACGGTGCGCGGCTTTTCAAAGTAAGCGCGCATAACAATCTCCAGTCGGTCGGCATAGCGACTGCGAAGCGCATTCAGGCGCTCAGCATACTCCAGCGCCGCTTTGGGATCGTGCAGCGAGCAGGGGCCGATCACCACCAGCAGACGGGGATCTTCACCGGTCAGAATACGGGCAATACGTTTGCGGGCTGCAGTGACATTATCGGCAATCGCCGCAGAGACAGGGTGCTCAGCCGCCAGGCTGGCAGGCGTAATCAGATTACCAATGCGCGCGGTACGCAGTTCGTCAGTTTTGTTCATGAGTTTCTCGAAAACGGTTCTTCGCAGCGGTGAAATACCGGGAAGTGATGGTGGTCACAATAAACCATCAGGGTGCGAATTCAACCCGGAATTTGATAATGAAATCAGAACCGACGGCAGCAACGCTTTACATCGTCTGCCCGCTCCCGCTTCCTAGTACATGCGGCGTGTCAGACCCATGATGTCGAGAATTTTTGTGGCTATCTCCTCCACCGAGTAGTTGGTGCTGTTCAGGTAACGGATCTGGTGGGTGCGGAACAGGGCCTCCACTTCGCCCACTTCCAGCCGGCACTGGCGCATTGAGGCGTAACGGGTATTTTCCGCCCGCTCCTGGCGGATGGCCGCCAGCCGTTCCGGATCGATGGTCAGTCCGAACAGCTTGTTCTGATGCGCGCGCAGGGCAGGCGGCAGCTTAAGGTTATCCATATCGTCAGCAATGAACGGGTAGTTGGCAGCACGGATACCAAACTGCATCGCCAGATAGAGGCTGGTGGGCGTCTTGCCGCAGCGTGAGACGCCGACGAGGATCACCTGCGCATCCTCCAGCCCGCGCAGCGAGATGCCGTCATCATGGGCCAGGGCGTAATCGATCGCCGCGATGCGGGCATCATATTTCCCCAGGTTACTGGCATCCAGACCGTGGGTGCGGTGAGCCACTGGCGCAGGCGCTAAACCCAGCTCCTGCTGTAGCGGGGCGACCAGCGCCTGTACGATGTCCTGACAGAAGCCCTCGCTCTGCACGATGATGTCGCGCACTTCCGGTGTGACTATCGAGAAAAAGACCAGCGGCCGGACGCCGCTCTGCTGATAAAGCGCGTTGATCTGAGCTTTAACCGCCAGCGCCCGCTGGACGTTTTCAACAAACGGCAGCGTCAGGCTGGTGATATTGACCGGGAACTGCGACAACACCGCATGGCCCAGCACTTCAGCCGTGATGGCGGTACCATCGGAAATATAGAAAACGCTTCTGTCAGTTGTCATAACAGCTTCTGTCCTGAACAAGAGTGAGTTATCAGCATGCGTTATGCGGCGAAAAAAATCATGCCGGATGTTCATTTCTGGAATCGCTATCCGGGTTATTTATCCGGAGATTCAAGGCGCTGGCTAAAAAGCGAACGCGGAGATTTTGCTGTTTTAACCGTCTGAGGGGCGGTTTTCTGGCAGCGTCTGCGCGGGTTTGTTGCGCAACAAAAAACAGCGCCCTGATAAGGGAAAATTTAACTTACATAAAAATATCAATGAGTTAGGTAAAAATGGCGATTTTGCGCAACGGCAAAATAAAACGCTCACAATTCCGAAACTGCTTCTGAAATTCTGCTTTAACGATTCAACAGATCGTGATTGCTTAAGTGATATGCCAGGCTGATGACAGATGACTCCCTGTCCCCATTCATTAAAAAGGATACGCTTAATGGCCAGTAATGACGCACAGCCACTTGTGCTCTGGTATAACCAGCTTGGCATGCATGATGTTGATCGGGTGGGCGGCAAAAATGCCTCTCTGGGTGAAATGATCACGAATCTCTCGTCGCTGGGTGTCTCCGTGCCCAACGGATTTGCGACGACCTCATACGCCTTTAACCTCTTCCTGGATCAAAGCGGGCTGAACCAGCGGATCTATGCGCTGCTGGATGAAACCGACATTGATGATGTCGAAGCGCTGGCCAAAGCGGGTAAGCAGATTCGTCAGTGGGTGGTTGAGACCCCCTTCCTGCCGGAACTGGAATCCGCCATTCTGGACGCCTATGAGCAGCTTTCTGCCGATGACCATGACGCCTCGTTTGCCGTCCGCTCCTCAGCAACCGCAGAGGATATGCCCGATGCCTCCTTTGCCGGTCAGCAGGAGACCTTTCTGAATGTGCAGGGTATTGACGCCGTTATGGTGGCGGTGAAGCACGTTTTCGCCTCGCTGTTTAACGACCGTGCTATCTCCTACCGCGTCCACCAGGGCTACGATCATCGCGGTGTGGCGCTCTCTGCCGGCATTCAGCGCATGGTACGCTCGGATCTGGCCGCGTCTGGCGTGATGTTTACCATTGATACCGAATCCGGCTTTGATCAGGTGGTGTTTATCACGGCGGCACTGGGGCTGGGTGAAATGGTGGTGCAGGGGGCGGTTAACCCGGATGAGTTCTACGTCCACAAACCGACCCTGGCAGCCGATCGTCCCGCTATCGTGCGCCGCAACATGGGGTCGAAGAAGGTTCGCATGGTCTATGCCGACTCTCAGGCCCACGGTGAGCAGGTGCGGATTGAAGATGTGCCCGAGGCCGAACGCGATCGTTTCTGCCTGAACGATGAAGAGGTGCAGGCGCTGGCGAAGCAGGCCGTACTGATCGAACAGCACTATCAGCGCCCGATGGATATTGAGTGGGCCAAAGATGGTCACACCGGCAAACTGTTTATCGTTCAGGCGCGTCCTGAAACCGTGCGTTCAAACGGTCAGGTGATGGAGCGATACACGCTGCAGGCGCAGGGCAGCGTGGTAGTGGAAGGCCGTGCTATCGGTCATCGTATCGGCGCCGGTACGGTAAAGGTCATCCACGATATCAGCGAAATGAACCGGATTGAGAAAGGGGATGTGCTGGTGACCGACATGACCGACCCGGACTGGGAACCGATCATGAAGAAGGCGTCCGCCATCGTCACTAACCGGGGCGGACGGACCTGCCATGCGGCGATCATCGCGCGTGAGCTGGGCATTCCGGCCGTGGTGGGCTGTGGTGACGCCACCGAGCGGCTGAAAGAGGGGCACAAGGTTACCGTCTCCTGCGCCGAAGGCGATACCGGCTATGTCTATGATGACCTGCTGGACTTCGATATCACCAGCTCCCAGGTTGACTCACTGCCTGAACTGCCGCTGAAAATCATGATGAACGTGGGCAATCCCGATCGCGCCTTCGATTTTGCCTGTCTGCCGAATGAAGGTGTCGGCCTGGCGCGGCTGGAGTTCATCATCAACCGCATGATTGGCGTGCACCCGAAAGCGCTGCTGGAGTTCGACCAGCAGACCCCGGAACTGCAGCAGCAGATTCGTAAAATGACCAAAGGATTTGATAATCCGGTGGAGTTTTACATCGCCCGCCTGACCGAGGGAATTGCTACCCTTGGCGCGGCATTCGCACCGAAACGCGTAATTGTCCGACTTTCCGACTTCAAAACTAATGAATATGCCAACCTTGTGGGCGGCGAACGCTATGAGCCGGAAGAGGAAAACCCGATGCTCGGTTTCCGGGGCGCGGGTCGCTATGTGGCCGATAGCTTCCGGGACTGCTTTGCACTGGAGTGTGAAGCGGTAAAACGTGTTCGCAACGAGATGGGCCTGACCAACGTCGAAATCATGGTCCCGTTCGTGCGCACCGTGGATCAGGCGCAGGCGGTGGTGGAGGAGCTGGCGCGTCAGGGGCTGAAGCGTGGTGAGAACGGGCTGAAGATTATCATGATGTGTGAGATCCCATCCAATGCCCTGCTGGCGGAGCAGTTCCTGGCGCACTTTGATGGCTTCTCTATCGGCTCTAACGACATGACGCAGCTGACGCTGGGACTGGATCGCGACTCCGGCGTGGTCTCTGCGCTGTTTGACGAGCGAAACGAGGCGGTGAAGGCACTGCTGTCGATGGCGATCAGGGCCGCGAAAAAGCAGGGGAAATATGTTGGCATCTGCGGTCAGGGACCGTCCGATCACCAGGATTTCGCCGCCTGGTTGATGGAAGAGGGCATTGACAGTCTCTCGCTCAACCCGGACACCGTCGTGGAAACCTGGGTGAGTCTGGCGCAGTTAAAGAAAACGGCCTGACGGCCTCACCGCTGCTGTTGTCAAACCTTCAGGCCCGCATTGCGGGCCTTTTTCTTTTTAGTGCTGGTCAGATTCAGGCAAAAAAAAAGCCCATCACAGGGGATGGGCAAAGACTACACACAGCAATTCTTTACTCTACTCAGGGGAATAAGGTTGTTGAGAAATCAGTAAGTTGATTTCGAACATAGGAAACATGTTATTCATATGGCCGGCTGGCGTCTTTAAGAATCCTCTTATTAGTTTAAAGCCGATAATCTTTTTCCCCCTGAACTCCGCCATTTGGCTTAAGAAACAGTGCAGAAAATAATCTTTTTTAGCCGTAAAAGGTCTGTTTTGGGTCGGAAATGGCTTTTTTCTTAAAAATCGCTAATGGAAAAGGAAATTTATACGGTTGGAAGGGGGGTGTGCGGTTAATCATCATTAACCGCACTAATCAATCGTCAGACAGGCCGTCGTGAGAACGTGTTACTGCTCCGTATCACACAGCGGGCGGGGTGCCATCGTGATCGGCCAGGGCTTCCGCCACCGCCTGCGGATCGTTATCCGGGGCCGGTGCTTCATGCACCCAGACGGAAACGAGACGATAAGAGACCGCCAGCACCACCGGTCCGATAAAAAGCCCGATCATGCCAAACGCAAACAGGCCACCAATAACACCAGAGAGGATCAGGATCATCGGCAGATCGGCACCCATACGAATTAACATCGGACGCAGGACGTTGTCCATCGTACCCACCACACAACTCCAGACCAGCAGCACGGTTCCCCAGGTGGTGTCGCCGCTCCAGTAGAGATAGATGATGGCCGGAACCAGCACCAGCAGCGGGCCGAGCTGGACCAGACAGCAGAAGATCATCAGCACCGTTAAGAGCGTGGCGTAGGGAATACCGGAGATAGCCAGGCCGATACCGCCGAGCACGCCCTGCACCAGTGCCGTGACCACCACGCCCAGCGCCACGGCACGAATGGACTGCGCCGCCAGAAGCACGGCGGCATCCCCACGGCGTCCGGCCATACGAAAGGCAAAGTGGCGAATGCCCTGAGCGGCCTGCTCTCCGCGCCAGTAAAGCAGCACGCTGAAGAGTAACATCACGCCCAGATGGATCATAAAGCGCCCGAAATGACCGGCCTGAGCGACAAAAAAGCCGGTGGTGCGTCCGATATAGGGCTGTATCTTGGCCATGATCCCGGCCCCGCCGCTCGCCACCAGAGTGTCATAACTGACATAAAGCTTTTTGCCGACCATCGGGATCTCTCTGAGCCACACCAGCTTCGGCATCGTATGCCCCTGCGTGACCCATGCAATGACCGGTGCGCTGTTATCAATCAGGCTGCTGACCAGCAGGGCGATAGGGATGATAAACAGCAGCAAAAGCAGCAGGGTCATCACGATCACGGCCAGCGAACGGCGTCCCCACAGCAGTCGCTGAAATTTCAGCATCAGCGGCCAGGTCGCAATCACCACCATGCTGGCCCAGGCGAAGCCCAGAATAAACGGCTGTACCACCCACAGGCAGGCAACAATCAGCAGCAGAATGAACATCAGGGTAAAGAGAATCTGCGGTAAATCCATATCCCGGTACTGGCTTTTCAACATTGACTCATAACCTCGTCTTAATCCTTCATTTTCCGGCATAGCGATGCCGGTTTTCATCATGATCTATTTGCTGAGGATTAAACAGCGTTACAGAGAAAGGTTTTGGCTTTTCTGAAAAAACGGCAGACGCAGAAAAAATATGTTAAAACGGGAAATCGCTAACGCATAAACGCAAACGTTTACAACACCTTCGGTCAGATAATCATGATCCCACAGATTTCGCAGGCACCGGGCCTCGTTCAACTGGTGCTGACGTTCCTTGAGTCGCTGAAAGAGCAGGGTTTTACCGGCGATATGGCAACCAGCTATGCCGATCGTCTCTCACTCTCTACCGATAACAGCATCTATCAGTTGCTGCCCGACGCGGCGCTGTTTCCGCGCTCCACCGCGGATGTGGCACTGCTCGCCCGCGTGGCGGGAGAGGCACGCTTTGCCAGCCTGGTGTTTACACCGCGCGGCGGCGGCACCGGTACTAACGGGCAGTCGCTGAATCAGGGGATTGTGGTCGACATGTCGCGCTATATGAACCGCATTCTGGAGATCAACACCGAAGAGCGCTGGGTGCGGGTGGAAGCGGGCGTGATCAAAGATCAGCTCAATGCCTGGCTGAAGCCTTTCGGCTTTTTCTTCTCCCCGGAGTTGTCCACCAGTAACCGGGCGACGCTGGGCGGTATGATCAACACCGACGCTTCGGGTCAGGGATCGCTGGTGTATGGCAAAACCTCGGATCATGTGCTGGGCCTGCGCGCCGTGCTGCTGGGCGGCGATATCCTGGATACGCGGCCGATGGCCACCGCGCTGGCGGAAACGCTGGCGGAGACGGCAACCCCTGAAGGCCGGCTCTATCAGCAGGTGCTGACCCGCTGCCGTGAACACCGGGCGCTGATTCTGGAGAAGTTTCCAAAGCTGAATCGGTTCCTGACCGGCTATGATCTGCGTCATGTCTTCAGCGACGACATGCAGACCTTTGACATGACGCGGCTGCTCTGTGGCGCGGAAGGGACGCTGGCATTTGTCACCGAAGCCCGGCTTGATATCACACCGCTGCCCAAAGTGCGGCGGCTGGTAAACATCAAATATGACTCCTTTGACTCTGCGCTGCGTAATGCGCCTTTCATGGTAGAAGCCCAGGCGCTGTCGGTTGAAACCGTTGACTCTAAGGTGCTCAATCTGGCCCGTGAAGATATCGTCTGGCACTCGGTACGTGAACTGATTGCCGATGTGCCCGATAAAGAGATGCAGGGGCTGAACATCGTTGAGTTCGCCGGTGACAACGCCGCACTGATCGACCAGCAGATTGAACGGCTCAGTGCCCGCCTTGATGCGCTGATGGCGCAGCAGCAGGGCGGTGTGATTGGCTATCAGTTCTGTAATGACCTGGAGGGCATTGAGCGCATCTACAACATGCGTAAAAAGGCAGTCGGACTGCTGGGCAATGCCAAAGGGCGGGCAAAACCGATCCCCTTTGTGGAAGACACAGCCGTGCCGCCCGAGAAGCTGGCGGATTACATTGTCGAGTTTCGCGCGCTACTCGACAGTCACGGCCTGAGTTACGGCATGTTCGGACACGTTGATGCGGGTGTGCTGCACGTCCGTCCGGCGCTGGATATGTGCGATCCGCAGCAGGAAATGATGATGAAACAGATCTCCGACGAGGTGGTGGCGCTGACCGCACGCTACGGTGGCCTGCTGTGGGGAGAGCATGGCAAAGGGTTCCGCGCCCAGTACAGTCCGGCCTTCTTCGGCGAAACACTGTTTAACGAACTGCGCCGCATCAAAGCCGCCTTCGATCCGCTTAACCGTCTTAATCCGGGTAAGATTTGTACCCCCTTCAACCGTCATGACGAGATGATGCAGGTTGATGCGGTCAAGCGTGGCACCTGGGATCGGCAGATTCCGTTAACGGTGCGGGATGAGTGGCGTGGCGCGATGGAGTGTAATGGCAACGGGTTATGTTTTAACTTCGATGCCCGCAGCCCGATGTGTCCCTCCATGAAGATCACCCGCAACCGTATTCACTCGCCCAAAGGACGGGCGAGCCTGACGCGGGAGTGGCTGCGCCTGCTGGCCGGGCAGGGCGTCGATCCGGTGATGCTGGAGAAGCAGCTGCCGGAAAACCGCCTGTCGCTGCGCGCCCTGATCGCCCGTACCCGCAACAGCTGGCACGCCAGGAAAGGGGAGTATGACTTCTCGCATGAGGTCAAAGAGGCGATGTCAGGCTGTCTGGCCTGCAAAGCCTGCTCCACTCAGTGTCCGATCAAAATCGACGTGCCTGCGTTCCGCTCACGCTTCCTGCAGCTCTACCACACCCGCTATCTGCGTCCGGCGAGCGACCACCTGGTGGCAGCGGTTGAGAGCTATGCGCCGCTGATGGCGAAGGCCCCCAAAGTGTTCAACTTCTTCCTGCGCCAGCCGTGGCTGAAAGAGCTGAGCAAAACGCATATCGGTATGGTCGATCTGCCTCTGCTCTCTGCGCCCAATCTGAAACAGCAGCTCAGCGGACATCCGGCGATGAACATGACGCTGGAGCAGCTGGAAGCGCTGGCCGCCGCGGATCGTGAACGTTGTGTGCTGGTGGTTCAGGACCCCTTTACCAGCTTCTATGAGGCGCAGCTGGTTAGTGACTTCATCCGGTTGATTGAGAAGCTGGGCTATCGTCCGGTTCTGCTGCCATTCTCACCCAATGGTAAAGCACAGCACGTTAAAGGCTTCCTGCAGCGTTTTGCCAGAACCGCAACCCGGACGGCCGACTTCCTCAACCGGGTGGCAAAACTGGGCCTGCCAATGGTCGGGGTCGATCCGGCCACCGTGCTCTGCTATCGCGATGAGTATCGGCAGACGCTGGGCGACGCACGCGGCGACTTTACTGTGTTGCTGGTGCATGAATGGCTGCAGCGTGCGCTGGCAGAGCGTGATGTGCAGGCCACAGGCGGTGAACCATGGTATCTGTTTGCGCACTGCACTGAGGTGACCGCGCTGCCCTCAGCCCCCAATCAGTGGCAGGATATCTTCGCCCGGTTTGGTGCGAAACTGGAGAATATCAACGTCGGCTGCTGCGGCATGGCCGGGACTTACGGCCATGAAAGCAAAAACCTGGAGAACTCGCTGGGGATCTATGCGCTCTCATGGCATCCGCAGCTTCAGCGGCTGCCGCGTCAGCGCTGTCTGGCGACCGGCTACTCCTGCCGCAGTCAGGTCAAACGCGTGGAAGGCAACGGCATGCGTCACCCGCTTCAGGCTTTGTTAGCATTAATGTAAAAAAATTGTTCGCGACGTCACGGCATGGCTGGATTAGAATATCCAGCCTGCGTGACGCACGAAGTCGCTTTGCAGCGTGGAGGCTTTGTTCCACTCGCCGACGAGAGCCAGTTGATGGCAGAGGCGGGTCAGGGAGAGGCGCGCCAGCTGGTAAGCCTGAATGCGGAACAGGCGGTCACGTTCACTGTTTCCCATCTCCTGAACCAGGCGATGATGCAGTTTTCCCATCGCATGCAGGTAACTCTGGTCGTCACCATTCAACTGGCAGACCTCTGCCATATCCTGACAGGCATCGTTGAACTGACGCAGCTGATGTATCGTGCAGTCGGCCCGATCAAGCTTTGCCTGCGCCATGTAAAAGTCGACGGTGATATCGCGGATGCTGAACTGGTATTCATCGATTTTGTGCTGGAGCCAGGCTGAGACAGAGAGCGTCATGAAACCACCCTGAATGTGAATGATAATAATTATCATATTCAACTGTTCAGGGATTGCAATGCGCGGGCAGAAAAATTTAACGATTTATCCTGCCTGTCGGTATAATCGGAAATAACAATCTGTTTACATCGCAGAAAGGCGTAACCTATCAATAAGCCTTTTTATCAAAAAGGGTTATTTTAAAAAGAGTGATTTATTAATAGGTTATCACTGGCTTATTAAGGCTGATGTTCTCACCACACAGTGAGCTGAACAGGCTATGCTTAATTATTAAGCAAATAAAAAAGCACAAGATGATTATCCCTGCAAAACAAGAGGTTGAAGTGATCGGTGAGATCACTACCATAGGGGGATAGCCTGAAAAGGTCCGGACTCAAGAGGTATCAATATGGCATCCGTTAATACAGACTCTTTCTCACCTGACGATTTCGTCTGGAAAGGGCTGACGCTGACTGAAACCGCAGCGCAGCAAATTCTCAATCTGGCGGCTCAGGACCCTGATGTCAAGGGGCTGCGACTCAGCGTGAAACAATCCGGGTGCGCCGGGTTCGGCTACGTTATGGATTTGGTGAAAGAGCCTGTCGAAGATGATCTGCAGTTCTCATTCTACGGCGCAACGCTGTTTGTGCCGCTTCAGGCGATGCCATTCGTTGATGGCACCGAGCTGGACTATGTTCGCGAAGGCCTGAATCAGATTTTTAAATTCAATAACCCTAAAGCTCAGCACGCCTGCGGGTGCGGTGAGAGCTTTGGCGTCGAGTAAGTGAAATATGTCACGACACAGCGAAACATCTGACGATGTACAAATCTGGGAAGGCAAGCTCAACTACAAAGAGGGCTTCTTTACCCAACTGCAAACCGAAGAATTTGCCAACGGCATTAACGAAGATGTCGTGCGTGCGATTTCGGCCAAGCGTAACGAGCCAGAGTGGATGCTGGAGTTTCGTCTTAAAGCGTTTCATGCCTGGCTTGAAATGGAAGAGCCACACTGGCTTAAAGCGCACTACGAGAAGCTCGACTATCAGGATTACAGCTACTACTCCGCGCCCTCATGCGGCAGCTGCGATGATAGCTGCGCGTCGGAGCCGGGTGCGACTCAGGCCTCAGGCAGCGCACCCGCCAGTGAATATCTGACGCAGGAAGTGGAAAACGCCTTTAACCAGCTGGGCGTGCCGGTCCGCGAAGGCCGCGAAGTGGCGGTTGACGCGATTTTCGACTCCGTTTCAGTCGCAACCACCTATCGCGGCAAACTGGCGGAGCAGGGCATCATCTTCTGTTCTTTTGGCGAAGCGATCCAGGAACACCCTGAGCTGGTGAAGCAGTATCTGGGCACCGTCGTGCCGGCGAATGACAACTTCTTTGCCGCGCTGAACTCCGCGGTCGCCTCAGACGGCACCTTTGTTTACATCCCGAAAGGGGTGCGCTGCCCGATGGAGCTGTCGACCTATTTCCGCATCAACGCCGCGAAAACCGGTCAGTTCGAGCGCACCATCCTGATTGCAGACGAAGACAGCTATGTCAGCTACATCGAAGGCTGTTCAGCCCCGGTGCGTGACAGCTATCAGCTGCATGCGGCTGTGGTGGAAGTGATCATCCACAAAAACGCCGAAGTGAAATACTCCACGGTTCAGAACTGGTTCCCTGGCGGTGAAGGCGAGGGCGGTATCCTCAACTTCGTGACCAAGCGCGCGCTGTGTGAAGGTGACCACAGCAAGATGTCCTGGACACAGTCGGAAACCGGCTCTGCGATCACCTGGAAATACCCGAGCTGCATTCTGCGCGGGGACTACTCGGTGGGTGAGTTCTACTCCGTGGCGCTGACCAGCGGTCGTCAGCAGGCCGATACCGGCACCAAGATGATCCACATTGGTAAAAACACCAAATCGACCATCATCTCTAAAGGGATTTCGGCGGGTAAAAGTCAGAACACCTATCGCGGTCTGGTGAAAATCATGCCAACCGCTACCAACGCGCGTAACTTTACGCAGTGTGACTCGATGCTGATCGGCCCGGATTGCGGCGCCCATACCTTCCCGTATGTGGAGACCCGCAATAACACTGCTCAGCTGGAGCACGAAGCCACGACATCACGCATTGGCGAAGATCAGATGTTCTACTGTCTGCAACGCGGTATCAGTGAAGAAGACGCCATCTCGATGATCGTGAACGGCTTCTGTAAAGACGTATTCTCCGAGCTGCCACTGGAATTTGCAGTGGAAGCCCAGAAATTGTTAGCCATCAGCCTTGAGCACAGTGTGGGCTGATGCCGTCACACGCCTTGCCGGAAGCAACGTGAAGGAATAAGTATGTTAAGTATTAAAGATTTGCAGGTCAGTGTTGAAGATAAAGCCATTCTGCGTGGCCTGAATCTCGAAATTAAACCAGGCGAAGTGCATGCCATCATGGGCCCGAACGGCTCAGGTAAAAGTACGCTGTCAGCTACGCTGGCAGGCCGCGAAGATTATGAAGTGACCGGCGGTTCGGTGAGCTTCAACGGTAAAGATCTGCTGGAGCTGGCACCGGAAGAGCGCGCTGGTGAAGGTATCTTTATGGCATTCCAGTATCCGGTCGAGATCCCCGGCGTCAGCAATCAGTTTTTCCTGCAGACTTCGGTAAACGCGGTGCGCAAATACCGTCAGCAGGAAGAGCTGGATCGCTTTGATTTCCAGGACTTCATCGAAGAGAAAATTCAGCTGCTGAAGATGCCGGAAGATCTGCTGACCCGTTCCGTTAACGTCGGCTTCTCCGGCGGTGAGAAGAAGCGTAACGACATCCTGCAGATGGCGGCGCTGGAGCCTGAGCTCTGCATCCTGGATGAAACCGACTCCGGTCTGGACATTGATGCGCTGAAAATCGTTGCCAATGGTGTGAACAGCCTGCGTGACGAAAAGCGTGCCTTTATCATCGTGACCCACTACCAGCGTATTCTGGACTACATCAAGCCAGACTTCGTTCATGTTCTGTATCAGGGCAAAATCGTGAAATCTGGCGACTTCTCGCTGGTGAAACAGCTGGAGGAGCAAGGTTATGGCTGGCTTACCGACGAAGAGTGATTCTGCGCTGCAACAGTGGCATCACCTCTTTGAATCGCGCGGCGACGTGCGTTCTCTGCAGGCTCAGCAGCACTGGCAGCAACTGATGCGCGTTGGCCTGCCAACCCGCAAGCATGAAAACTGGAAATACACTCCGCTGGACACGCTGCTGTCACAGCAGTTTGTGTTGCCTGGCGCGCCTCAGACCCTGACCGCTGAGCAGGTTGATGCGCTGGCGCTGCCGCTGGATGCCATTCGCCTGGTCTTCGTTGACGGTCAGTTCCAGGCGGCGCTGAGCAGCCGAGACACCGAGCTGTTTGAGATTCAGCACAGCGTGGCTGCCGAGCGTCGTCCGCTGCCCGCCGCCGTTCAGCCGGAAGTGTTTCTGCATCTGACTGAGAGCCTGGCGGAAGAGGTGACTACCCTGCGTCTGGCACGCGGTAAATCTGCAGCGCGCCCGGTCTACCTGCTGCATATCACCAGTGGTCAGCAGACGGGTATGAACACCGTTCATTATCGTCATCATCTGCAGCTGGAAGAGAGCGCCGAAGCGGAAGTGATTGAGCACTACGTTTCACTCAACGATCAGGCCCATTTCACCGGTTCGCGCTTTACCTGTGCGATTGGAGATAATGCAAAGCTGACCCACACCAAACTGGCGTTTGAAAGCAGCAACAGCTATCACTTTGCGCACAACGATCTGGTGGTGGGTAACGATGCGCAGGTCAGCAGTACCAGCTTCCTGCTGGGTGCCGGTCTGTCGCGCCACAATACCAGCACGCAGCTGAACGGCGAGAACAGTACGCTGGCGATTAACAGCCTGGTGTTGCCGGTGAAACAGGAAGTCGCGGATACCCGTACTTACCTGGAGCACAATAAAGGCCACTGCGTCAGCCGTCAGATGCATAAGACCATCGTGCGCGACAAAGGCCGTGCGGTGTTTAACGGTCACATCAAAGTGGCACAGCATGCACTGAAGACCGACGGGCAGATGACCAACAACAACCTGTTGCTGGGCAAGCTGGCGGAGGTCGATACCAAGCCGCAGCTGGAAATCTATGCGGATGACGTGAAGTGCAGCCACGGCGCTACCATCGGCCGTATCGATGACGAGCAGATGTTCTATCTGCGTTCGCGTGGTATTGAGCAGGATGCTGCGCAGACCATGATTATCCACGCCTTTGCGGCAGAACTGACCGAAACACTGGAAAATCCCGTGATGCGTCAGGCCGTACTGCAGCGTATCGCGCAACGTTTTCCCGGAGGCGACGTATGATGAACTTCGATCTCGACCGCATCAGGGCTGATTTTCCTATCCTGAAGCGAGAGGTCAACGGTCATCCGCTGGCCTACCTTGACAGCGCCGCCAGCGCACAACGTCCCCTCTCGGTGATCAATGCCGAGAGTCATTTTTACCAGCACGGCTATGCGGCCGTGCATCGCGGCATCCATACGCTGAGCCAGCAGGCGACCAGTGATATGGAGAACGTGCGCGATCAGGCCGCCCGTTTCCTGAACGCTTCGTCGCAGGAAGAGATTGTTTTCGTCAAAGGTACCACCGAAGGCATCAATCTGGTGGCCAACAGCTGGGGCAGCAGTCAGCTCCGGTCAGGCGACAACCTGATCATTACTGAGATGGAGCATCACGCCAATATCGTTCCATGGCAGATGCTGGCTGAGCGCACCGGGGCAGAAGTGCGTGTGCTGCCGTTGAATGACAACGGCGAGCTGGCGCTTGAGCAGCTGGCGGGGCTGATTGACAGCCGCACGCGCCTGCTGGCCGTGACGCATGTTTCAAACGTGCTCGGCACGGTTAACCCGGTCAAAGCGATCGTGGCGCAGGCCAAAGCCGCGGGGGTTGTCACCCTGGTGGATGGTGCGCAGGCGGTGATGCATGACAAAGTTGACGTGCAGGATATCGGCTGTGATTTCTATGTTTTCTCCAGCCATAAACTCTACGGCCCGAACGGCGTGGGTATCCTTTATGGACGTAAAGCGTTGCTGGACCAGATGCCACCCTGGGAGGGCGGCGGGTCGATGATTGACCGCGTCATGCTGCCGACGGGCACCACCTGGAACAGCGCACCGTGGCGTTTTGAAGCCGGCACCCCTAATACCGGCGGCATTATCGGCTTTGGTGCGGCACTGGCCTACGTGCAGGCACTGGGACTCGATACCATTCATGCGCGTGAAACGGCGCTCATGAATTATGCCCTGGATAAGCTGGGCACGGTCCCGGACATCCGCATCTATGGCCCGCCGTCACGCGCCGGTGTTATCGCCTTTAATCTCGGCAAGCACCACGCCTACGATGTGGGCAGCTTTCTGGATCAGTATGGCATTGCCATCCGTACCGGCCATCACTGCGCCATGCCGCTGATGCAGCATTACAACGTGCCTGCGATGTGCCGCGCCTCCTTCACCTTCTATAACAGTGAAGAAGAGGTGGATCGTCTGGCAGCGGGTCTGACGCGCATTCATCGTCTGCTGGGCGGCTGAACTGTTTTAACGGAGTGACTGATGGCGAATTTGCCTGAAAAAGAGAAACTGGTGCGTAACTTTAACCGTTGCGCCAACTGGGAAGAGAAGTACCTTTACATCATTGAACTGGGTTCAAAACTTCCGGAATCCTCTGAAACCCTGCACCAGCCGGAAAACGTCATCTCGGGATGCCAGAGCCAGGTGTGGATCAGAATGACGCCGCAGGCCGATGGCACCATCGCCTTCGAAGGTGACAGTGATGCCGCGATCGTTAAAGGCCTGATTGCTATCGTAATTAGTCTCTATCAGAACCTGCCGCCTGCCGAGATTCTGGCGCTGGATGTCCGCCACTGGTTTGGCGAACTGGCCCTGATGCAGCATCTGACGCCCACCCGGTCGCAGGGGCTGGAGGCGATGATTCGGTCTATTCGCCATACCGCTCAGAACCTCAGCTAAGCTACACTCGACAGACGCCATCCGGCGTCTGTTTTTTTATCTGACGAGAAAATTGCATGAAACCAGCTTTACGTTTAGCCGGTGCATTGCTGCTGACCTGTTTTGGGCTCTCTGCACCCGCATTCGCCACGGAATACCCGCTGCCGCCACCTGACAGTCGCCTGATTGGCGAAAACGTCCTGACTCAGGTTCCCGATGATAAACAGCCGCTGGAAGCGATAGCGGCCCGCTACCAGGTCGGCCTGCTGGGGATGCTGGAAGCGAATCCCGGCACCGATCCCTGGCTGCCAAAGGCGGGTACGCAACTGACGATACCGCTACAGATGATCCTGCCCGATACGCCACGTGAAGGCATTGTGGTGAATCTTGCCGAGCTGCGTCTCTACTACTATCCCAAAGGCGAAAATAAAGTCATCGTCTATCCCATCGGCATTGGCCAGTTAGGGGCAGCCACGCCCGTGATGGTCACCCGTATCAGCCAGAAGATCCCCAACCCTACCTGGACGCCGACCCCGAACATCCGCAAACGCTACGCGAAAGAGGGTGTCACTCTGCCCGCCGTGGTGCCTGCCGGGCCGGATAACCCGATGGGGCAGTTTGCCCTGCGTCTGGCGCGCGGTACGGGCCAGTATCTTATCCACGGCACCAATGCGAAGTTTGGCATCGGTATGCGCGTCAGCTCCGGCTGCATTCGTCTGCGTTCCGAAGATATCGAAGCGCTGTTTAATGCCGTACCTAAAGGGACACGCGTACAGATTATTAATCAGCCGGTGAAGTACGCCATCGAGCCGGATGGTAAACGCTACGTTGAAGTGCACCAGCCGCTGTCACGCAATGACAAAGATGATCCTCAGACGCAGACCATTGCGCTCAGCGACGGACTCCGGCAGTTTATGAAAAGTGAGAAGAGTGACAGGGCGCTGATTAAAGCCAGCATTGCACGACGCTCGGGCATGCCTGTACTGGTTACCAGTGGTGAGCCGGTAGAGAGTGATACCGTGCCGCCCGAAGGGCTGGAAAGTGCCGCTGTGCCGACAGTGAGTGCGGCAGCAGGGAATGACGGGAAGGGTGCTAAGCCCTGACGGAAGAAGGCCCGATGTGGCCTGTTAAGGGCAAAAAAATGGCGCCATAAAGGCGCCATTTTTAAACCAGAACTCTTACTTACGGTAAGAGTGAGCCTGGTTGTCCAGACGCTGGTTAGCGCGTGCTGCGTCATCTTTAGCAGCCTGAACGTCTGAACGCACTGCGTTCACGTCGTTGCTCAGCTGGTCAACTTTCGCGTTCAGAGTCTGAACGTCTGAAGACAGCTGGTCGATTTTAGCGTTGCTTGAGCAACCAGCCAGCAGAGTTGAAGCCAGAACTACCGCGCCCAGTACCAGTTTAGTACGATTCATTATTTATACCCTCTAGATTGAGTTAATCTCCATGTAGCGTTACAAGTATTACACAAAGCTTTTTAAGTTGAGAATAAATTTTTGATGAGAAGATGCTTAAATTTGATCGTTCGCTCAAAGAAGCAGCGAATCCCAGAATATGATAAAAAAATTTAGCGAAAACAGAGAGATTTAATCGGATTAACCTTAATATTAAGAGTATTTGAATAGTTATTTTCGATTGGAATTTTCTGGTATTTGGTTTAAGAGGAAATAAAAAAAGCGCCTTTTAAAGGCGCTTCTAAATAACCGCTGAAGCCAGTTTTACAGGACGTGTACGGACGCGGTGTTGGTAGTTCCGCTTGGTACTAATGCACCGGAAACCAGCACCACAACATCCCCTTTCTGAGCGTAGCCGCTTTCCAGCGCCGCTTCTTTACCCAGACGATAGAAATCATCGGTCGACGCGATCTCAGAGACCAGGCGTGTCTCAATGCCCTTACTGAGGATCAGCTGGCGTGCAGTGGTCTGATTGGTGGTCAGTGCCAGGATGGTGGCGTTCGGGAAATATTTACGCACCGCTTTAGCCGATTTGCCGCCTTCGGTCGCGACCACAATCAGTGGTGCCTCCAGCTTCTCAGCGGTCTCAACCGCACCGCGACAGACGGCTTCGGTGATACGCAGCTTACGGGTATCGTTCTGGCCGTCGATGCGCGATTTCATCACGCGGTCGGTACGTTCACAGATGGTCGCCATGATGGTGACTGACTCCAGCGGATAGCGACCTTTGGCGCTCTCACCTGACAGCATGACCGCATCGGTGCCATCCAGGATGGCGTTCGCCACGTCGCCGGCTTCTGCGCGGGTAGGGCGTGGGTTTTTGATCATGGAGTCGAGCATCTGGGTCGCCGTGATGACCACTTTACGTGCTTTATTACATTTCTTGATCATCATCTTCTGCGCGAAGATCACTTCTTCAACCGGGATCTCAACACCCAGGTCGCCACGCGCAACCATGATGCCGTCTGACGCTTCGAGGATCTCATCAAAGTTGTTCAGACCTTCCTGGTTTTCGATTTTGGAGATGATCTGGATGTGCTCACCGCCGTGCTGTTTCAGGTGCTCACGAATCTCCAGCACGTCTGAACGCTTACGGATGAAAGAAGCAGCGACAAAGTCTACACCCTGCTCACAGCCAAAAATCAGGTCGCGTTTGTCCTTTTCGGCCAGCGCAGGCAGCTGGATTGAGACGCCTGGCAGGTTAACGCCTTTGTTCTCGCCCAGGTCGCCGTTGTTCAGCACTTTACAGACTACGGTGTTTTCGGTGACTTCGGTGACTTCCATACCAATCAGGCCATCATCGACCAGCACGGTGTTGCCGATTTTCAGGTCAGCAGTGAAGCCTGGGTAAGTTACCGCAACGCGCTCGCTGTTGCCGATCACGCTCTGATCGGTGGTGAACGTAAAGGTCTGGCCCGCTTTCAGCGCCGCGTCGTTACCGCCTTCCAGTTTCATGGTGCGGATTTCAGGGCCTTTAGTGTCCAGCAGGATTGCGGCCTGACGACCGGTTTTCTGCATAACGGCACGCATATTGGTAATGCGCTGGCCATGCTCAGCGTAGTCACCGTGAGAGAAGTTCAGACGCATAACATTCATGCCCGCTTCCAGCAGCTGAGTCAGCATCTCTTCGGATTCGGTTTTCGGGCCGATAGTACAAACGATTTTAGTCTTTTTCATGACGGATTATCTGTAAGTTGTGATGGATGAATAAAGGCGGAATCCGATGGCATCGCATCGAAGTGAAATTTCTGGTTTGAGACTGAAACGGAAAAGGGCAGTACTGAATAAGAATAGGTGACGAAGGCCAGGCGTGCAGGGAAGTTGTGCGGCTACGGTTGGTAACCACCACGCTGTTGTTGCGCAAATCATTTGAGTTATCGCAGTGAGCACGTGATCGCTGAAACCTTTCAAGTAAACAACGGGGGACAGTATAGACGCTAAGTATGCGAAAACCAATCAAAAAGCAGAAGGGAACGCGATGCAGATCAATATAAGGGAGAGTTGCGCAAGCTGAAGGAATTCTGAAAGTGGTGCGCTCTAATGGACTCGAACCATCGACCCCCACCATGTCAAGGTGGTGCTCTAACCAACTGAGCTAAGAGCGCATACTGAATATTGGTGCGTCCGAGTGGACTCGAACCACCGACCCCCACCATGTCAAGGTGGTGCTCTAACCAACTGAGCTACGGACGCACTTGGTGCGCTCTAATGGACTCGAACCATCGACCCCCACCATGTCAAGGTGGTGCTCTAACCAACTGAGCTAAGAGCGCAACATGCTGTCAGGGCGACAGCGGGGACGAATATTAACGGCAG